>BNJS01003539.1_pt1 | contig 248670 bp, 381 predicted proteins | sample 8540461 | NCBI WGS metagenome assembly BNJS01 (sample SAMD00202454, study PRJDB9452) | human saliva metagenome | isolation source: human saliva | place: Japan | reverse complement strand
AACCTATCAAGATGCCCAAAGGGTAGAATCCTCCAAGCTAAATAAAGCTTGGAGGATTCTTTTATTTATCGTTCTATTTCTTCTTATTCGAACTTCATCGTTGTACTAGGGCTTAATACTCGTAATAATACGAGTCGTTAGCAAGACTACTATAAGCAATGTCGCCACCACGCCTAAATTGACTGCAAAGCCATACCCAAGCATCAAATACAACGGGGACACTATCCATATAATAATCTTCGGGATTAAGAGGTATCAGCTTAAACTGATATTGTAAGCCGATAAGGAGCAAAAGCAAGAACATTCCCGAAAACAATTCCCATAACTATGAACCTCAAGGCTATCCACGTAAACAACTGACGAATAAGCCTATTGCTTGCTCCTAATGCCTTAAGAATTCCTATTTGTGCAGTCTTATCTAAGATGATAATGATAACACCCGAAATCATTGTAAAAGCTCCTATGATGAGCATGACTACAATCAAGAAAATCACATTAGAGTCAAGCATTGATAGCCATGAAAAAATATCTGGCATAAGCTCTTCCGCTGTACTTAAACCGTAGTTTTGAATAGGTGCAATTTGCTGTTGGCTAAGTTTGCTAATAGTAATAGAACTTAATTCTGTTGAGTTCAATCCATCTGCAGCGGTCAAGGCTATTCTATTGTATTGTCCCTGCATTAATTCCTTTTATTTTTTTGCAATACATCATGGGGACAAAGAGCAGGCATCTCACTCAGACCTGCACTTTGATAAATCCCAACTAGAGTAAATGCCCTAATTTTTATACGATTAGTGAGAAAGTATAATCGAACTTTATCTCCGACTTTGTAATCAAGCCTATTAGCAACAGCAGAAGGCAAAACAAGGGGAACGGAAGAGGTATCATATTGGGAAAAGTTTGGCAGTCTGCCTAAAAGCAACTGCTGAGAGAAGAATGGATTATATCTATTCCCTTCAATGCCATAAAGCGGGATAGTCTTAAAGTCATCTTTCGTCTTCAAGAGTGCTATATCCTGCAATAATGGAGAAACAGACTTGATTTCTGGCTGTCGCTCCAGATAATCAATGAGTTTAGGGGAGGCATCTATGTATTGCTGTGTACTCAGCCAATTTTCACCATAAGGATACAAACTGATATGCCCCGTTTGACTATAAGCAATAGAAGACACCTGACGCTTAAAGCCAAGTATAACCGAAAGCGATATCAGTATTACGAGGGTACTAATGACAATACCCGATATACTTAGCCATAGGAGCTTGTCTGTCCTATTGGAGCTCTTGCCCTGAGCTAACCTAGAAGCGATAAATAAGGCTGATACCATAAGGATTAAAGATGTTTATTATTGCGTCTAGCATCTATCCCCAAGAAGATGAAAAGCATAAAACTAAATCCCCACAACGATGAACCGCCATAACTGAAGAACGGAAGTGGTATCCCGATAACAGGCACTAAGCCCATAACCATACCCACATTAATGCTGAGATGGAATAAAAAAATAACGGCAACAGAATATCCATAGACACGTCCAAACTTAGTCGTTTGCCGCTCGGCAAGTGAGCATAAACGCAAAATGAAGATACTATAACCAATAATTAACAGACTTGAACCTAAGAAACCCTGCTCCTCCCCAACAGTACAAAAGATAAAGTCCGTATCTTGCTCTGGGACATAATTAAGTTTCGTCTGTGTTCCTTCAAGGAAGCCTTTACCCCATAAGCCACCCGAACCAATGGCAATTTTAGATTGGTCTACATTGTAACCTTTACCTCGCACATCCTCCTCGATTCCCAAAGAGAGCTTGATACGAACCTGCTGGTGTGGTTGCAGGATATTATCAAAAACATAATTTGTTGAAAAGAAGAAGCCTAGAGAGCCCAAAGCAAATACCCCAATAAACAAATACTCGTACATAGCCTCTCCTGCCCATAAATAAATATAGTAGCAAGCTAGCAGAATTAGCAGAGCAAGTGCAACCCAAGCGAGATTAAAACTCACTAAATAGGTGTTAATTATCCAAAGTATCAGTTGAGAGGCCAATAAACCTAAGCCTATAAACATGCTGTTTCTCTCCTGCCTACGGCCATATACAGCCAGCATAATGAGAGAAAAAGAGCATAATCATATTGCTCAATAGGAAGAGTGCAGCATCTGTTTTCCCAAACCAAATAACCTCATCAAAGATTAGAGCTGAGATAAAAATAAAGAACCGCAATACCTCCTAAAACCAAGGAAAAAGCCCCGTAAACCCCTCTCGATAAAGAGCTATAAAGAGAGCAAAAGAATACCAAAGCAGACCCCGTTTCACTCTGACCTATAATAAGTAAAACAGGAGTAAGTATGATAGCCATCACAATGAGGTAACTGCGCACACTTTTTGATTTCAAAGCCATATTTACTACATTGCCAAGCAAGAGTAAGTGCCGTCGCAACCTTTTGTAAATTCAGCCGGTTTGCAACCTCAAAGGACCTATAACAAGCCAAGAGCGAGAGCCTTTAATATCAGGGGCTACCACAATAGTGACCATACACAGCAGCAACATGAGCGCATAAAACAGCGGTGCCCCAGTTTCAAAGATATCGGAGTTTACCATCAACACGCCAAAGGCAATCAACAGACCTAGACCTATCCAAAATAGCCTGCATAACAGGGTCTACTACCAGGTGCAAGAAGTTCGTCTATCTTAAAATTATATGTCGCACCACAGATAGAGAACCAACCAGCGATAAGCAGGCAGATATACATCCCGATTGTCCACCAATCAATAGAAGACCATAAAGAGTTATTTCTATTATACTGCATATCCAACTAGTTATTAGAGTAATATGATATTGAGCTAGCTGCCATTGCATTGGCTACAGACTGTCCTCCTCCCGAAAGCTTACCTTTACGCAAATAGTACTCCATCATAACGCGTCCCATAGGTACGCCATACTTAGCACCAAAGCCACCATTCTCTACGTACACACTCACAGCTATACGAGGAGAGTGCCTTGGAGCGAAGCCAATAAAAGCTGAGTGGTCATGCCCATGAGGGTTTTGAGCTGTACCAGTTTTACCGCACACTTCAAATTCTCCAGGAGCAAAGTTTGCCGCCCGACAAGTACCTGCCTTAACAGCCCTACTCATACCCTCCACAACATATTCCCAATTAGAAGACTTAATACCCGTTTGTTGCTTATTCGTATAAGCTGTATCAAGAGGTACTCCTGCAATTGCATGAATCACGTGAGGACGATGCCAATAGCCACGATTAGCAATGATGGCTACAAGGTTAGCTATTTGCAACGGTGTCGCCAAGACCTCTCCTTGACCAATAGAAATAGAGATAATACTTGATGAATTCCACCTTCCCTTGTACACCTTATCATAGACTTTGCTATTCGGGATATAACCACGCTTCTCTCCCGGCAAATCAATCCCAGTCTTATAGCCATAACCTAGAGCTATGATATGATTCTTCCATGCTTCAAAAGCCTCTTGCACTGTACGATGTCTTTTTCTATCATCTAGTAAGAAATGCATACCCCAGCAATAGTAAGCATTACAAGAAGTTTCAAGTGAGTAAGTAAGATTAGGAGATGGAGCATGAGGGTGACACTTAGGACGCCCTCTCAACAGAGGATACCCCCTGAAACAAGAAAATCGAGTTGCGGGAGTTACAACCTTTTTCTTCAAGAAAAATAGCGGCTTGTCCAGCTTTGAATGTCGAACCGGGAGGATAAGCCCCCATAATGGCTCTGTTCAGCAGAGGCTTACCCTCCCCCTGCTCTAGGAGCTTATACTGCTCTCCCTTGTCTTTACCGGCAAGTATTTCAGGGTCAAATGTAGGTGAAGTGACCAAAAGCTAATACTTCTCCTGTCTCAGGCTCAATAGCGACAATAGCTCCACGCTTACCCCGCATCATACGTTCGCCAATAGCTTGAAGGCCGGAATCAATAGAAAGAGTTAAGTCTCTCCCATTAACCATAGGCGTATCATCAAGACCATTATTATACTTGCCCTTAATGCGACCTCGCGAATCTCTAAGTAGAATTTCTTGACCTTTTGTACCTCTAAAGCAAACTATCATACCGACGCTCTACGCCAGATTTCCCAATGTAATCCCCTGCAGCTAAAGAACTATCACGCTCTAAATCAAGACTACTCGCCTCAGATAGATAACCAAGTATATGTGCAGCATGATGATATTCATAATGTCTTATCGTACGACTCTGCACACTAAAGCCAGTGTACTTATACAACTGCTCTTGCAACCTAGCGACTTCTCTAGGTTCCAAATGGCTCATCAAGATTTGGGGGAGTATAAGGTGAATAGCCTCTATTTATCTTACGGTCTTTTAACCTTCTGCAGGCTTAATCTCAGTTCCTCTACACTGACAGATAACACACGAGCAAGGCTAAGGGTATCTAAATCTTTGGGAACCTCACTCATTGTCACCATTAGGTCATAAGCTGGCTTATTAGCGACAAGCAAGTTGCCATTACGGTCAAATATAATTCCTCTAGCTGGATAGATAGCTTTGTTATAATAAGCGTTGCGCTTAGCTCTTTCTTGATAATTAGGGCTAAGCACTTGTAAGTAGAAGAGACGAGCAATAAAAAGTTACAGCGATGAAGGCAACAAAGAGTATCATCAAGAGTCTCCTCTGATAGTACTGATCATTAACCATGCTTATTGGGATAAATGCGGATGTTCAATGTATACAGCATAATCGCTGCAATCAAAAAGGATAGGGATAGACCTGCGCCAAAATGAATAAGCGTATCAATTATACTTACTGTTATCGTGAATGATAAAAGATACATCAAGAGGTGATGCACACAGAATACCTCTAAAAAGTAACGCAAATGCACCTCCTTCAATGACAGACGGAAGTGGTACTTGCTCTATCTTATCCTGCGCATTAGCAATTGTTTTAACTAGATAAGGACGAATAAAAGCCGTCAAGGTAAAGGCACTTGTATTTAAACCTGGAGTAAAAGCTAGATAATCAATAATCATGCCTATCACGAAGCCAAAAATCATCAGTTCACCGGCTTCTTATCCATAGGGAAGAAACTAAGTATCAAAGGATAGACAAGAGGTGTAGCCACACGAAAGAGTGATACAGGATTAAACACCCATACCTGCAAAAGCAATAAAAAAGAATGCTTAATATTATAACGCGAGGATAGCTATTATTCATCTGTCTTTAGCGTAGAGTCTTCAAGGGTTTGAGCTTCCATCATCGGTTGAGTAAGCAACACATAAACATGCGTTAAGCCATCAAAACAGGTACGCAGTTGCACCGAATAATTAGCAAATGGAGATGCTCCACCTACTCGTTTATAAGCTTTTTGCTTAATTGTCCCAACCATAAGTCCCTTGGGAAGATATACGAATATCCACTCGTTAAGAGTGTATCACCAGTAGCAATATCAGCATGCAAGGGTACACCATTAAACACAGGGCTGAGCAGTACCATCATTAACTGATAGCTGTCCATCGTATCCTTTTGCCTTAACCGTACAACTCAACTTCAGCTTAGGATTGATAATTGGGATAACTATTGAATAATCAGCAGAACAATTCAGTACTGCTCCCATAACTCCTTGTGCACTCATTACTGGCATATCCTTTTTTATGCCATCTCTACTTCCTTTATTAATTATGTAGTAGACCTCTCCAAGAGTATGGCGGACATTAACAATGCGTGCGACAGCATAACCTCGAACAACCTCACTGCTATCCGAAGGGAGTACTTGAGGTAGAATATTTTCTGCTTGGGCATCGCTAATCTGCCTACGCAAGTGAACAAGCTCTTGCTCTAGACGAGCATTTTCTCTCAACAAATTATCATTTTGCTCTGAGAGTTTGAAGTAAGCATACCCCTCACTTACCCATTCATTCACATGCCCCGTTAGACTTGTAGATATATAAGCACTTAATCCTCGGCGATAAAAACCATCACCGAGGAATAAGCTAAGAGAAAACACTTCCAATACTACAAGTAGGAACCAGTGTTTATGTTCGAATATGAATGCGAGAAGTCTCTGCATTTACATCAATTCAAAGAGAGGACTTCCGCTTAGCGAATGAGGAATTCAAACTTATCTATATTCTTAAGTGCAATTCCTGTTCCAATTGCCACTGCGTGTAATGGGTCTTCAGCTACACGGAACTCAATACCAAAACGCTTAGTAAAACGCTTATCTAAACCTCGAAGTAAAGCACCACCACCAGTAAGCACAACGCCATTATCACAGATATCTGAATAGAGCTCTGGGTCAGTAGACTGCAAGGTCTTAAGAACAGCATTCTCAAGCTTTTTGGATAGAAGGCTCTAGACATTGAGCAATATCAAGGTAAGAGATCGCAACCTCCTTGGGTGTAGTCGTCATCATATCTGCACCTGTTACCTTGTAAGGAGCTGGAGCCTCATCGACTTCTGAATAAGCTGCACCTACATTTATCTTAATCTGCTCTGCTGTGCGCTCACCAATCTTAATCTTATGAGTATTGCTCATATAATCCATGATATCCTTTGTGAACTCATCACCAGCAGTACGAATACTTTCATCTGTAACAATACCACCAAGAGAGATAACAGCGATTTCTGTCGTACCACCGCCTATATCAACAATCATATGACCCTCTGGAGCAAGTACATCTATACCTACTCCGATAGCTGCAGCCATAGGCTCGTGAATCATATATACGTCTCTACCGCCAGCATGTTCGCTAGAGTCTCTCACGGCACGGATTTCAACTTCGGTACTACCTGATGGGATACATACTACGATACGTAATGACGGAGAGAACCAACGACTGCGACGACCAATCATATTGATCATGCCACGTATCATTTGTTCTGCAGCATTGAAGTCTGCAATCACCCCATCACGCAGAGGACGAACAGTCTTTACCTTATCATGCCCCTTTTCGTACATTTCTCGCGACTCGCGCACCTACAGCAATAACTTTGCCATTTACCATCAAACGAGATTACACTTGGTTCGTCAAGAACAATCTTGCCATCCTTGACGATAATCGTATTGGCTGTACCTAGGTCAATAGCCAATTCTTGTTTAAAGGATCCCATCTATTTTTCTTATACTTTCTGTAGTTTAATGTTTAAAATGACGGATACCACTAAATAGCATACCCACTCCTAGCTCGTTAGCCTTCTGAATACTTTCTTCATCGCGAATACTTCCACCGGGCTGTATTATAGCTGTAATCCCAGCTTGAGCAGCTAGCTCCACACAGTCTGAGAAGGGGAAGAAAGCATCGCTTGCCATAACTGCGCCATTGAGGTCAAAGCCAAAACCTTGCGCCTTTGCTATCGCCTGCTTAAGAGCATCTACTCGTGACGTTTGACCGACTCCGCTTGCAAGCAGTCGCTTACCCTTCGTAATAACAATAGCATTACTCTTGCTATGCTTGACAATCTTGTTCGCAAATAGAAGTTCGCTCACCTCATAACTACTTGGAGACGTATTAGTAACGACTTTACATTGCTCTTTCGTATCTACGACATGATCTATTTCTTGCTGGAGATATCCTCCCTAACGCAGAACGAAGTGATATAGAAGTCTCTATACGCTTCTTCTGAATAAGTATGATACGATTCTTTTTGCTTTTGAGAATATCCAAAGCTTCGGCATCGTAGCTAGGAGCAATTAGCACCTCGCAGAAAAGCTTATTGATGCTTTCAGCAGTAGCCTTATCTATGTGTCTGTTCGCTATAAGTACACCTCCAAAGGCAGATACAGGGTCGCAAGCCAAAGCCAATTCGTAAGCAGTCAGAATATCGTTAGCTGATGCAAATCCACACGCATTATTATGCTTAAGAATAGCAGAAGCTAGGTTCTTCAAAAATCCTGTATTAGCTGTACTGCAGCTACTACATCTTGAAGATTATTATACGATAGTTCTTTTGCCGTGAAGTTGCTCAAAATAATCGTTTAGATTTCCCCAGAAACAAGCCTTCTGATGAGGATTTTCGCCATAGCGAAGTTCCGTTCTATGAGCAGATGTTACTCTTAGCTCACGATTTTCTCCACCATCCATATAATTAAAGATAGCAGAGTCGTAATGAGAACTTACAGCAAAGGCACATCGAGCAAATTCTTTACGTTGCGCCAAGGTTGTCTTTGCACCCTGAGATTTGAGTATATCGTAGAGGGGTACATATTGAGCCTTTGATGCTACAATAAGCGTATCTTCAAAGTTCTTAGCCGCAGCTCGGATAAGCGAGATACCTCCTATATCAATCTTCTCGATAATATCAGCCTCATCAGCTCCCTGAAGCAACAGTTTCTTCAAAAGGATATAAATCAACGATAACGAGGTCAATCAAAGGAATATTATATTGAGCAACCTCAACCTTATCTTGTTCGTTAGAACGTCTAGCTAAAATACCACCCAAGATAGCAGGATGTAGCGTCTTAACACGCCCCCCCAGCATAGATGGGTATTGGGTTAAATCTTCAACAGCCTCACACGGATAGCCAAGACTCTCTACGAATTTTCTTGTTCCTCCAGTTGATACAAAAGCAACTCCAGCTTGATGAAGCTCTGATAATATATCAGCTAATCCATCCTTATGGTACACTGATATAAGTGCCTTACGGATAATCTTTTCCATTTGATTTTTAACCTTATTTTAGCTACGTCTAACTAATTCTATGGCAAAAGGTACTATTTTTTTGAGACCTATATGCTGGAGTAAGTACCTATTTACTGGCAATCTCTCCATCAACGAACATTAAAATTGCTCCATAAACAAAGAAAAAAGTACACCTGCACTTTCCTAAAGTCAAAACCTCGGCGAAGTCTGTACAAACTTCGGCTGAAGTTTGAAGAGACTACACGTGTAGTTTGTACAGACTACAGCTGAAGTCTCCAGAAAAGTACTACGTACTTACAAATTTAAGTACGCGTACTCACGAAAACGAGTACACGCACTCACTAAAATAAGTACGAGGTACATTCACTAATGACTGACCCGAATGTCTAAAATAACGCAGCGAGTACTGCATAATGAAATGGTCTCATTGTCTTGATGCGTCTAAGACTATCCTAATTGAATTCTTAGAGCAACTCAAACTTATTTTAATTCAGCAATAGATGGTGCTGAAACGCCTTCACCCAAATAAACTCGGCTTTTCTCGTACTCAATCGTATCGTATAGACCTTCATCAATAAACATCTGCAACGTCCTGCTTCCTCCTTCTACATAAAGAGAATTGATTTGCATATCTCGCAAACAACTTAAGATATTATGAGCCGTCATGCTTGGTACAGGAAGATACTTAAGCCCATCACAGGATGCCGTAGGCAGAGAGGACACTTGAGTAGCATCATAAATCACCCACGTAGGAGCGACACCATCTTGAAAGACTTTTTAAGTGCTGTGGTAATCGGGTTTAGCATCAAGAATTATCCGTATAGGTTGCAACTCGCCCCAATACCTATTTGTTAGGCTTGGATTATCCAAGTATGCCGTATTAGTGCCGACAAGGATAGCTTGATAATCTCGGCGAGAACGATGAACAAGCCTTTTGCGATACTCTGACGAAAATACATAAGCAAGCTCGGAGACATTATCACGCTTACGGTCAATAAAGCCGTCCACGCTCTCTGCCCATTTGAGTGCAACAAATGGCCTTCCCTTGGTATAACGCACATTGAAGGCCTGATTTAGTTTCTTAGACTTCTTCCTCTAAGCATGACTCTACGACCAAGACACCCGACTTCTTCAGTAACTCTATACCACGACCAGACACTTCTGGAAATGGGTCCCGCTGAGCGACAACAACCTTTGGTATTTGTTTCCTTATAATAAGCTCCGAACAGGGCGGTGTTTTACCATAGTGCGAGCAAGGCTCTAATGTTACGTAGAGTGTACTTTTATTTATGTAGTCCTTATCCTCTTCCCTCACACTATTAATCGCCATCACCTCTGCAGTGGCATCCCCCAACGATGATGATAACCCTCTCCTATAACACGACCTTCATAAACGAGTACAGCCCCCGACCATTGGATTAGATAATGTATATCCACGACCAAGCAAAGCTAAGTCTAGGGACTCTTCGCATATATAATTCATCTTCAGGTTGAAGCTTATCTATATTCTTCATTATATCTTTGCACTTTAGTTATGAATACAATTAAATCATTCCTTGCGAACGCATTTGATAGACTTATCCCGATATATAATAGTCCAAGCGAGGTTAAAGCCATTGCTCAAGCCTTACTTATGGATAAGCTCGCGATGTCGCAAACAGATTTACTACTAACGGACAAAGATACACCTTTATCTGAGGATAAATGGGCTAGCCTATGCGCTGCAATATCTAGACTAGAACAGAATGAACCGCTACAATATATATTAGGCTACGCTTACTTCTTAGACTTCAAACTTGAGGTTAGCCCGTCTGTACTCATACCAAGACCTGAAACAGAAGAGCTCGTTCACTTACTGACTCAGACGGTCCAGCAAGAGTACCCATCAACACTCCACACACCTTTTACGAATACTTGACATAGGTACTGGCAGTGCTTGTATCCCTATTGCACTTGCTCGCCTACTTCGCAAGGATGCTGTAGAAGCCATTCACGCTATTGATGTGAGTTCAGAGCCCTTCAAACAGCTCAAAAGAACATTGACTCGATTGAGCATAATATCCCGATAAAATCCAAGAGGCTAATTTATTCACATTGCCCATCATTGATAGAGAAGAAGGCTATGACATTATAGTCAGCAACCCTCCTACATTCACCCCTAAAGAGGCTGATGAGATGAGTAAACAGGTTCTTGATTGGGAACCAACTACCGCTTTATTTGCGCCATCAGAGAGACCAACTATTTTTTTATGATGAGATAGCTAGACTAAAACACAAAGGTTATCTAAAAAATAACGCACATATATTTCTTGAGATTAACCCACTTTTACGATCAAGAAACGCTTAATAATATGCGTTCTATTATAGGCGAAAATAACATTCATCTAGCTGATATACTAAACGATATGTATGGTAAGGAGAGGTTCATTCACATACAAATTCAAGAATAATCAACCTCTACTGAAATCTATAACTTGGGCACAATTTTTTTATTTACATACGAAACAGCAAAAACAAAATGACATAAGCCCTTGTTATCAAATTAAACTCGATATATCACATAAAAATGTCAGATAACGAACAAATAATTGAGGAAGTAACCTCAAGTGAATATAAATATGGTTTCACAACCGAGATTGATACAGAAACGCTCGGTAAAGGTCTTACGGAAGAAACTGTAAGGCTCATTTCGGCTAAGAAAGGAGAACCAGAATGGATGCTTGAATACCGATTGGGAGCATTCCGTGCATGGCAAAAAGATGGAGCAACCCTGATTGGGCTCATCTCAACATTCCGCCAATAGATTATCAAGATATCTATTATTACGCAGCTCCTAAGAAAAAAGAAGGTCCCAAGAGTCTTGACGAGGTAGACCCTGAGCTACTACGTACTTTTGAGAAACTGGGTATTCCTCTAGAAGAGCGTAAGATATTGAGCGGTATTGCTGTTGATGCCGTTATTGACTCTGTCTCAGTAAAAAAACGACTTTCAAAGAGAAGTTAGCTGAGAAGGGTATCATCTTCTGTTCATTTAGTGAAGCCGTACAAGAGCATCCAGAACTGGTACGCAAATATCTAAGTTCTGTCGTTCCCGTAAAAGACAACTTCTTTGCAGCTATGAACTCAGCTGTATTCTCTGACGGTTCATTTGTATATATTCCTAAGGGCGTACGTTGTCCTATGGAACTATCTACTTATTTCCGTATCAACGCTATCAATACAGGACAGTTTGAGCGCACACTCATCGTTGCAGACGAAAGGCTCTTACGTTAGCTATCTAGAGGGCTGTACAGCTCCTCAGCGTGATGAAAACCAACTACACGCAGCTATCGTTGAGATTGTCGTTGAAAAAGGATGCCGAGTAAAAGTATTCTACTGTACAGAATTGGTTCCCTGGAGATAAGGAAGGTAAAGGCGGTGTCTATAACTTCGTAACTAAGCGTGGTGTATGCCGTGGCGACCGTGCCAAAGCTAAGCTGGACACAGGTAGAAACAGGTTCGGCTATCACTTGGAAATATCCTAGTTGCGTGCTTATGGGAGATGACAGCACAGCTGAATTCTACTCTGTAGCTGTAACCAACAATTTCCAACAAGCAGATACAGGTACTAAGATGATTCACCTCGGAAAAATACTCGTAGTCGCATCGTCAGCAAGGGGTATCAGTGCTGGTAAGAGTCAGAATAGCTATCGTGGACTTGTACAAGTAGGTAAGAATGCAGAGAATGCACGTAACCACTCTCAATGTGATAGCCTACTTCTCGGCAGTACTTGTGGCGCACACACCTTCCCTTACGTTCAAGTGAGACAACGATACAGCTATCATTGAACACGAAAGCAACGACAAGTAAGATTAGTGAAGACCAAGTATTCTATTGTCAGCAACGCGGTATCGGTGTAGAAGAAGCTGTCGGTCTCATTGTCAATGGCTATGCCAAAGAAGTCATGAACAAACTTCCTATGGAGTTTGCTGTAGAAAGCGCAGAAGTTACTTTCTATTTCCCTTGAAGGCTCAGTAGGTTAGACCCTCATTCATTCTAAGTAAAAACATCAAATAATAACGATTATAATGCTAAAAATAAATAACCTCCATGCTAACATTGGAGATAAAGAAATTCTAAAAGGTCTAAGCCTTGAGATTAATCCCGGTGAGTACACGCTATTATGGGTCCTAACGGAGCAGGTAAAAGTACTCTATCATCTGTACTCGTAGGGACACCCTTCTTTCGAAGTTACTGAGGGAGAAATTGAGTTTGAAGGCGAAAGCATTCTTGACCCTAGAGCCAGAAGAACGTGCTCATCTAGGTATGTTCCTTAGGCTTCCAGTATCCAGTAGAAATACCCGGAGTAAGCATGGTAAACTTCATGCGTGCGGCAGTTAATGAGCGTCGTAAGGCACAAGGACTAGAGCCTATGAGATGCTACTGGGTTCCTTAAGCTAATGAAAGAAAAGCGTGCTTTAGTTGAACTGGACAGCAAGCTAGCTAACAGAAGTGTAAACGAAGAACTTCTCTGGAGGTGAGAAGAAGCGTAATGAAATCTTCCAGATGGCTATGCTTGAGCCTAAGCTAGCTATTCTAGACGAAACGGATGAGTGGTCTGAACATTGATGCCCTGCGTATTGTAGCTAATGGGGTTAATGCCCTACGTAGTCCTGAACGCAGTGCTATCGTCATCACCCACTATCAACGCCTACTTGATTACATTAAGCCAGACTTTGTCACGTGCTACATAATGGTCGCATCGTAAAAGCGGTGGACCTGAGCTCGCTCTTGAGCTTGAAGAGAAGGGCTATGATTGAGCTTAGGACGAACAATAAATAATGCAATCTTATGAGTAGTATCACAGACAGATTGATCTCTAAAAGCCTAATCCTAGTGCAGAGCAAAAGAATGCTCTAGATAAATTCCTTGAGCTAGGTCTTCCTCTGTATCGCAGTGAGAATTATCAGCGTACAGACCTCTCAGCTATGCTTGACGAGGCTTGGGAATATGGTTCAGCGGAATACAGCGACAATAGAGATGAAATAACCTTACCTGAAAGTGCTTATCTTGGCAACCTTAAGCAGAGCCCCATTGCACTCAAGTCTATTGAGAGCTTAGCACAAGACCCTATCGCCCAATTAGTACAAGGGCTAAACGAGGGAGGCAACCCTACTCTATCTTCCCTAAGGGAGCTAGAATTGAAAAAGCCTTACAGTAGAGTCTTTCCTTATGTCTAATGGTAGAGTACTTGAGCTCGTCGCGTAATTATAGTTCTAGATGAAGGTGCCTCTCTTGAGATGCTTGTTAAGGAGCGTAATGTGAGGCGACCATGTAAGTATGAGCCTTCAATCAATTGAAATCTACCTCTCTAAGGGGAGCTAAGTTGAGCTATACAGACCTAGAGCAAACAAGCGAACTAAGTCGTCGTATCAGCACCCTTCACCTACACCAGAAGAAGAAAGCGATGCTAACATTAACTTCTTCTCACTCACGAATGGTAAGACTCGTAATAACTATTATTGCGATTTAGCTGGAGAAGGAGCTAACTTGCAATTAGGTGGATTTATTGTTAATTCTGATAAAGAACATACGGATAACTTCTCATTCATCAGCCACAGTGTTCCTCACTGTACTAGCACGGAGCTATTCAAGTATGTATTAAGAGATGATAGCTATGGCGTCTTTACTGGTCGCATACTTGTAGCCATTGACGCTCAAAAGACACAAGCATATCAGACTAACAACAACCTACTTCTTAGCAAAACAGCTAGAATGCAGGCTAAGCCTCAGCTAGAAATCTATGCTGATGATGTCAAGTGTAGCCATGGTATGACTACGGGACAACTAAGCGAACAAGCGCTCTTCTACATGCAGCAACGTGGTATTGCTAAGGACAGGCTAAGCGACTCTTAAGCATAGCTTTCAGTGAAGATGTTCTCCTCCACTTAGACAGAGAGGAACTAAGAGATGAAGTTCGTGAATTGATTGCAGAGCGCTTTGTAATTAAATCCAAGAACATTATACATAACAGAAACAGGGCTGTATCAAGGTAATCTTGATACAGCCCCTTTTCTATTTAATGTGACATCAGCTGAACATTTAGCCTTGTTTCAAGCCCTAAAAGAATACGCCTGCCAAACATTCTATCTGTTTAGCAGGGCGCATCACAAAAACTTAGTCAGGGATGACTGGATTCGAACCAGCGACCACGCCCCCAGACGTGTACTCTAACCGGGCTGAGCTACATCCCGTAGCCAAAGAATAAGGTCTAAACGCTTATTCTTTTTGCTCTGCAAAAGATAATATATTTATCTTAACCGCCAAAAGCCTCTCTGTAAAAGTCCAGAGCACTCTTCTATTAAAAGCTTCATTATCTGTTTGCCAAACTTCAGCGTCTCCCAATTTGGTTAAGAGAGCAAACCGAATTACTTGGTTAGAACTCTTCTTATCCATCTTCATCAGTTCAATCAAACGAGGATAAGCTTTTACATACATATTGATATTGAGGGTAATGCTCTCGAGCTAATCCCATTAGCGTACGTAAAATAGACAAATCTAAGCCTAGATGCTTATAAGCCAAGTAAGACTCAACAATAAGTCCGATGACGACTGCTTTCCCCGTGCATCAATGGACGACCATACGTAACCTCTCGGCTAAAGGTTTCTAGAGCATGCCCACAGTATGACCTAGATTAAGTACAGCACGTTTACCATTACGTTCTTCTGGGTCTAGGGACACAATCTCTACCTTATACTCAATACATCTAGATATTAGCTCTAGCCAATCCTCTCCAAGCATTTGCTGAGGTTCACAAGCACAGACCTTATGCCATAAATCGGGACCACTTAACAAGCCTGTCTTAATCACTTCTCCGAAACCTGAATATATCTCATTTATAGGGGAGTGTATCTAGGAAGAGGTATCTGCAATAACCTCTTCAGGTGAGATGGAAAGCCCCTATTAGGGTTCTTTACTCCTGCAGAAATCAGCAGCAGTCTTCCCCCTACAGAGGCATCAACCATACCGAGCAAAGTCGTTTGTAATATTGACCGTACGAATACCTCTCATATAGGTAGCGGCAGCAAAAACCTCCGACATCCGTTAATGTTCCTCCCCCAATCAATACGAGGACGCTCTTCCGACTTGCACCCTCTTTATGCAACCAGTCCCAAACACGAGCAAGTAAGGGCGTATCTTTTTCCTCACTCACAATCTCTAACCTAAGACTAGGATAAGTGGCTATAAAGCTAACAAAATCATCAGGCAACGCTGAATAACAAGCGTCATCTATCACGAAGAACAAAGAGTCGCAAGGCAACTCCTTAAGAAAAGGAATTGCCTTGACTAATATATTATGACCTATAATCATAATCTCATGAATTATGCTCCGACTGTCTCACTAAGGATTTGCTGTACAGACTTCATCAAGACCTTCGACACGCTTACCCCCTGCAGTAGCAAAATGAGGGCTGACCTCCACCGCCACCTTGGATATGCTTAGCTGCTGAACGTAAGATATTTGAAGCATTCCAGCCCTTAGACTCTACCAAATCACGGCTAAGCATCAGTGTTAGATTAGGCTTACCACCTTCATCTGTAGCACCGATGAAGATGAAGCTTTCAGTCAATTCCCCTGCTATTTGGAAGGCTAAATCCTTAATCAATTCTGCTGACACATTCTGCTGAACCTTAAAGATACGTACTCCTCCAAGCTCTTCTCTTTGACTTAATAGATGTTGTAACAACGCTTTTACCTTTTTCCTTTAGAGCAGCTTGTACTTGCTGCGCAAGTTCAGCATTCTCTTCTATTGTCTTCTTGATAGCTGTAATGATTTGAGGATTATTATTAAATAGCTCCTTCACCTCCTTAAGCAAATCTTCTACTTGGTAAAGCATCTTCTCTGCTCCAGCTCCTGTTACAGGCTCGATACGGCGTACACCAGCTGCAACAGAGCTTTCGCTAATAATACGGAAGAAACCAATACGTCCAGTTGCTGATACGTGAGTACCACCACAGAGTTCTATTGATGTTCCATATTTAAGCACACGAACTTCCTCGCCATACTTTTCGTCAAAAAGAGCCATAGCCCCCATTGCCTGAGCTACTGCAATAGGCACATTGCGAAATTCTTCTCTGGGAAGTTTTTCACGAATACGTTCGTTGACGAGTTGCTCAACCTTGCGCAAGTCACTGGGTTCAACTTTTGCTAAAGTGTGAAAGTCAAAACGAAGAACATCAGGAGATACAAATGATCCCTTTTGCTCAACATGAGTACCTAATATTTCACGAAGACACTCATGTAAAAGGTGCGTAGCGGTGTGGTTAAACTTCTGCTGCATGACGACTTCTCTATATTGATAACAGCTGTTGGTTCGCAGCTTGCATCCTCAGGAAAGCTTAGTCATCAAATGTACAGGCAGATTATTTTTCTCTTTTAGTATCGAAGACTTCGTACTTCGTTGTACCGTCTGTGAGGTAGCCGCTATCCCCTACTTGACCACCCATTTCAGCATAGAATGGTGTAGACGAAAGCACTACTTGATAGTATTCCTTATTCTTCTGCTTAACCTTACGATAACGAAGAATCTCTGTATCACATTCTGTGTAATCGTAACCCAAGAATATTGTTTCTCCTTCACGAAGAATAACCCAGTCTTCTGTATCTAGAGCTGCAGCATTACGCGCTCTAGCTCGCTGAGCCTCCATAGCCACATTAAAGCCCTCTTCATCAAGACTACAACCATGCTCCGAAAGGATTAATGCTGTAAGGTCTAGGGAAACCATAAGTATCATATAGAACGAAAGCGTCATCACCGCTCAAGGTTTTTATTACTGCCGAGCTCCTCTATTTTCTTTTCGAGAAGACGGATACCAGTTTCTAATGTGCGTAAGAAGCTTTCTTCCTCCTCCTTAATCACGCGTTGGATAAGGTCCTTACCCTTGATCAGTTCAGGGTAAGCATCACCCATAGAGTCAATAAGTGCAGGGAATTAGGCTATACATAAAGGCATCTCTTCTACCTAGGAAAGTATAGCCGTAACGCACAGCACGGCGCAAGATACGACGAATGACATACCCAGCCTTAGCATTTGATGGCAATTGACCATCAGTAATCGCAAAAAGCAATCGTACGGATATGGTCAGCAATAACGCGCATAGCGACATCGCTCTTAGCATCTGCCCCATAGTTTACACCTGTTAGAGTTGAGATTGCTTGAATAATTGGCGTGAATACATCTGTATCGTAGTTAGATGTTTTTGCCTTGTATCGCCATACACAGACGCTCAAAGCCCATACCAGTATCAATAACATGGTTAGGGAAGGCTATCTAATGAGCCATCAGCCTTGCGGTTGAATTGCATAAATACAAGGTTCCAAATCTCAATAACCTGAGGATGCCCTTGGTTAACCAATGTCAAACCATCTACAGCCTTGCGTTCTTCTTCCGAACGTATATCGATATGAATTTCTGAACATGGACCACAAGGACCTTGGTCACCCATTTCCCAGAAATTGTCGTGCTTATTACCGTTTAGGATACGCTCTTGAGGAAGATATTGAGCCCAATATCCAGCGAGCTTCTTCATCTCGGTGTAGACCTTCATCTTCTGTTCCCTCAAAAACCGTAACATATAATCGGCTCTTATCTACCTTAAGAACTTCTGTAAGAAATTCCCAAGCCCATTCGATTGCTTCTTTTTTGAAATAGTCACCAAAAGACCAGTTACCAAGCATTTCAAACATCGTATGGTGATAGGTATCATGTCCAACTTCCTCTAGGGTCATTATGCTTACCGCTCACACGCAAACACTTTTGAGAGTCTGCTACACGAGGATACTTGATTTCTGCATGCCCAAGGATGATATCTTTAAATTGATTCATCCCTGCGTTTGTAAACATAAGCGTTGGGTCGCCCTTAACTACCATAGGAGCTGAGGGTACAATCTGGTGTCCTTTGCTAGCAAAGAATGATTTATAAGTTCTCTTATCTCTTTCGATGTCATCATATAATACAATTATCTCTTATTTTTTTATTAGGTTACAAAGATAATCAATTATATGCTTGTTTACTCCACAAAAGAAACTATCACACAGGGCAAGCGCATCAAAAATTCAGGCGCATTGTGAGTGCCGTAGGCACGACGCCTCTGCAAAGCCCAGGGTGAAATGAGGGGCAAAGCCCGAACTGAAACCCTGGGTATACACGAACAAAAAGTAATATCGAGCTCCTTAGGGAGCAGCACTAACAAACGAGTATTTGTCTTACGTCTCAGAAGTGTCGCCCCTTTGGGGGCTCAATAAATGTGTTTCATTAATTCACCCAGGGCTTGCACCTGGGCTATGCAGGAGTATCGCCCTAAAGGGCTCTCTTCTACGTCTTCCTATCACTTTATTATTTTGATGCGTTTGCACGCCTCGACACAAACGCATCAATTGATAATAGATGTATAAAAACTTGTCACTTGTGAGACCGCTCGAGCGGTCTCACGTTAATATAGACAGGGTAAGCAAGAGGCGGGAAAGGCGGTTCATTGGAGTCATCTGAATGATGAGCATCGAAGTAAATATTTGTTTGGGACTAATACTAAAAGGCACTTCCGAGGATAAATACAAGTAGCATGACACGGATGCCTAATACAATTCTGGTCATAGTAATAAATATATTTAGTAAGATTGAAAAAAATTAAAGTCTCTAGAAAAGCAACCCAGTGGATATGTCTAATAGGTTCAGGCCTGAGGTCCTATAAAGTGATAGTAAAAACAGCACCTCTCAGGTGCATATAGTGTGTGTTTATAAATAGCATTAGAGTTGATTGAGTGCTTTTATCGAACCCCGAACCCTAGCCTATTGGCACAAGCACTAAGTTGTCTTCCTAGCGACTAAGACAAAGGTAAAAAGATTGATACACTTTGGTACACTTTCAACTTTTTAATTTTTGTTATCTTCATATCCCCCTATAAAAACAGAAGATTAAAAGCCTAAAAATAAAATTTCATCATCTTCAAAAATGTCCCATATGGTAACTATGAGTACATCGTACTCGTCGCAGTAAAGTACGCGCACTCATTTCAGTAAGTACACGTATTTATTTCAGTAAGTACGCGTACTTATCACAGTGAGTACGTCGTACTTTCTGGAGACTTCAGCCGTAGTCTGTACAAACTACACGTGTAGTCTGCACAAACTTCAGCCGTAGTTTGTACAGACTTCGCTGAGGTTTTGAGAATAGGAAACGAAGGCTTTGGTTTTTACTATGCTGATATAAAGAGACCGTCCCAGGGCAACCGCATCAAAACAATAAAGTAATTGATTGATGGTGAAAACGGCATTGAGCCCCAAAGGGGCGGCACTCACACCAGCACCGCCCAATAAATCCGACAATAAGCGGAAACAACAAACGCAAAAGAAAAAGCCTAGGGGCGCAGGTCCCTAGGCTTTGAAAAAAATGTGTCGCCCTTATAGGGCATTCATAGAGTTATTGTGGAGTGAAATATTTAAATCACATCAAGGTTTTCACCTTCGTCCCACTCTTCTATCTCAACATCAATGTATGAGAAAATCTCAAGAATACTATAAGCCGAGTTCAGCTGAAGAGATTCAACCATGGGCTTTTTCGTAGCGCAAGCGCATAATCTGTTTATTCATCGGTCTTATATTAATTATTTACGAGTTAGACGGTCACGCATGAGCAAGATAGGAGCCTGACGAGTGAGTTTTGCATAACCAGAAGATGTACCAATAGCATCATAGCCCATACCATACTTACCATAGTAAACAAACGTTACACTACCAGTATTGAAAGGCATACAGCCCATAGGTCCCCAATTATAATCAGCATCATTAGCAGTATAAATATTACCATTAGTTGGGTCCTTCTGCCAGATAGGGAAGTAACGAGTAATATCATCTTGCTTACGTAAGTTATCCTCCCAATATGTATCCCCTTAGCAATAATCTTATCTACCAATTCGGCTAATACAGCTTTCTGATCACGCTCTTCTACCTCAGGCAGGTTAGGGTGAAATAATTCCAATATCGTTTGAGTAGGTACCGAGGTAGCGCATTGTTAGCTTATAGGCAGGTCCACCATAGGGGCTAGTCTCTACATACTCACTACGCATAATGCATAAGCGGTCTCCTCGACGATTATATTTAGGGTCGTTACCCTTACCCTTCTGCATCGGAGGATAGAACATTAGAACATAAGTAACATGCTTATCTTCCACAGGCTTAGAGTGCATTCCCAAGAGCAAGCGCACAACATTCACAGAGCCATTTTCGAACTTATTCACTCCAAAGTTACCAGCATCACCAAAGGCATTAGGACTAATAAACTTAGCTGGCTGACCTGCTCTTGGATCATTATCAAGAATTGTAGCAGAAGGACTCAAAAGTACCCTTACCAAAGAGCGTACCAGCAATTAGAGAGAAACGCTCATAAGACGGAATAGACCAGTTTGTCGTATTCAAATTAGCACGGAAGTTTCTTTCTACATTAGAGATTTCAGTTGAAACATTTGTAGTAGGTACAAAATGAACCTCATCCTTATCATCAGAGAAACCATTGAGCTCTTATTAACAGGGTACTGAGAAAGCAACTCAAGAGGCAGGTCAGGACGGTTCAGGTTGAGCGTGAGCGTGTAGCTAGTACCTTCAACGAAAGCAGCATCTGCATTGTTCTTGACTACTAGACGGTCAGAAACATAAGCGGGAAGCGCCTTCATGCGTGGTACAACGGCATACTTTTTGACCATTATGACCAATAAGTTCGTACTCATCTGCAACGCTAGAGTTAGAGTAAATGATAGGACGACCATCAAGAGGCACAACGTCTACATCAGCATAAATCTGCGTACGCACATCACCAGTTGTTACGGCATCGGGTTTGCTGTCCACGAGGCATTACCCAAAGGAAGAGATAGTAACGAGGTTCATAGCGTCTCAACTTACGTACACCGTACTCTTGAACTCCAGTAGCATCAAAGCTATGCTCAATAGGATTTGTCACCTTATAGGCATCATCTTGCTCTGAGCCATAAGTGAAAGTCCAGAAGTTACGATAGTTACGTTCCTTTCCGTTAATAACATCAGTGCCCGTACTTCTAACATTGCTTTCAGAAAGATTAAAGTAACCTCGACCAGCAAAAGCAGTAGAGCGAATTGTAATACCATTAAGTCTATAGTGTCCACCACCATTCTCAGCCATTTCTTCCTCTACAGGCATACGCAAGAGCATACCCACGAGGCTTCAGAGTGTAATGCTCCTGAGGAACAGTAGTAGCATTAGGGTCATGTCCCTTGAGCGCAATGCTTAGTGAAGATGGGTCAGACGGACCATTCTTGAAACCATAATCTAGTGGACGCCACTCAGAAACGCAAGGCACATCATAATCCATTGTAGTACCTTCAGCACGAACGAGCTTAGGTTCCACATTAAGTCGCTTAGCTGTTGGATCCCATTCACCACCAGTGATAAGCATCCTAGACAGCGTACCCAAGTCTTCATTTGATTTATAGGCAAAGGTTGTTTCCGATGGACTTGGTGTAGAGCCTTTTGTCACATCACCAGTAAAAAGAAAGTGTATAAGTAGGGATTTGTCGTATTAGCCTTCTTAGTCCATGTAGCCTGAATATAGTTCACTGGCTGACGTGGATTGAGACGAGCGGATAATACAAAGCACCTTTGACCCTTCCGTCAACCCTGTTATTTTAGGAAACTTCTTCTTGCTATCGTTTAATTCAAGAGATAGCGCACGAGCCGAAGACTCTTCTAGAGGTTGCATAACCGCCTCTACATCGCTGAGTGACAGCGGAACTCGGGCATAATTAACCGAGTCGACCTTCTCCATACTAGGAGAGCATCCTGCGAGCAAGAGCTAAAGCTCAAGCCTCCAACTAGGAGACCAGCAGCAAGAACTACGCGTGAGAAATTACTACTCATTAAAATTGTCATTAAATTTATGTGAATACATTATTAGGGCTATACTCAACACAGATTGAGACATAGCAAAAATTAACCTAGACAGGCATAAATTGCCTCTTAAGTTCCACAAAAATTAATCAAAAAGCCAAATACAATAATCTCCGCATAAGTATTATTTCGATAGACACAATCAATACTCACACTATAAATTCCTAAACAACAGCAAGATACGTATCAACAAATCAAAAATCTCTCACGGAGTAGTACTTATAATCAAAAAAAGACCATTGCACGGTCTCAGAGTTGCCGCAGGTCACAAAGACTTACGACAACTCATCAAGTTATTCAAAAAGCTAATCTAGTCGGCTATGAGCGAGAACTCAGCTCCAGCCGCATAGTCGGCATCATTGCGAGAAGATAGTGCTGTGAGCGTACATAACGAGCCTTAATAGGCTTTAGCAAACGTTACACGCTTGAGCGACTTATCCGCCGTAAACTCGCCTTGATGAATTTCCTCCCACTTCTTGCCGTCTAGGCTGACACTAATAGAATAGTTCTTAATGTCGCCATTCGTGCTAGCATCTGTACGAGGCAAGAACGTGAGCCCTTAATCGAACGCACTTCGGCGGCATCGAAATCAATCCAGTGAGGATACTGCGCTACAGTTACCGAATACATCGTGTGCCAAATGCTCTCAGGTCTGCCATCGACAAGGTGCTTAGCATCGCCCCCACCCGACTCTTGGCTACTAGCGTAGATGACTTCGAGCGGTACCGTCGTAATCTTATTGAACATCTGTGTTACCTGTATCTTAGGTTCACGCAGAGACCACACAGTGATTTCAGCCGCATCACGCATTACGAAAGGAGCGGTATAAGTCTGTGCCTTGCCCTTCTTACCGATACGATACATCAGCACATCACCGGGAGCTGCCTTCATCACGACTTCGCCCTTATTATCTCTAGAAATAATAGGAGGTACAGAGCCGACAAGCGCACAAGAGGGATATTAAGCGCATTCTTATCCGAGGCTTGAGCCTTAGCAAATGGACGAATGACGTAAGAGAAAGTAGCCTCACCGAATGAACGACAGTGCTTGAGCGGACCACCCTGACCACAGCTATTACCGCCAAGACCATTCACACTAGCATCTAGATGTAAATGCGTATCGTCAGCCTCAGGCAATTCGTGTGGGTGAGGAGCAAGAAGCAATTCCTTAGCCGACCAAGGTAAAGCCGAAGTACTCATCTTGTCTCCTGCCTGGAAGAGTACGCCCTCGCCGTCATTGCCATAGAGTGCTATCCAACGAACGTCCTCTCTATTGCCCATAGTCTGAGGCTTAGGGAAATTCACAAACATATCCTTAACTGTGCTCGTGTACTGACCAATAAATTGGCTCGTCTTACGGTCGCTGTAATTGTTCTCAGGTCCACGTCCGTAGTAAGACAAGTTGCCGTATTCCTTAGGCAATACGAGTTCGTAACCAAGGCGTGCAAGAGGCAACTTAGGGTCGCTAGATACGATATTAGCCTGCAACTCAATAGAGCCATCGGGGTAAACAATCCACGACTGAGCCGTCGTAAACTTGAAGTCGTCCGCCCCCATAGGCTTATTCTTATCGTCTTCGATGAAGTAACGACCCGAAGACTGCGAAGGCCATTCCTTATGACGACCAATCTTACCAGCATAAGGGGCTTGGCTCTCTACAAGGTAGAAGAATACCTGCGCACCATCGGCACGCTTGTAAGACACATTTGAAATAGCCTTATGCTTGAGGTTATAAAGACCATTCTTGCCCCACGCATCGTAAGCCCAGTTGTCGTTATCCGCAGCCGCACGGAAAGCATCTAGCTTAGGATCCATTGCCCTCGGCTATAATCGTTTTCTTCCGTACTTGAGGCTATGTATAGTGCCCTGCTTATTGTCAAAAGCAAGCGTAAAGCCCTTACCACTCACTTGCGTTAGACCAGTCTGCTTATTCTCCTTCACATTGAGCGCATCACCCTTGGCTAGCGCGATAGCCTCCTTATTAGATGGCGTAGCGTAAAGAAATTGCTCTTCTGCTAAAACGAAACCAGCTTTTGCCCACGGCATATCTTGGTTAAGTCTTAGTTCGGCTTTGATGAAGACTTCAGCCTGCGCATCACTAGGCTTAGAGGCCAGCAAGGTTTGTAGTTCTTGTGCATCAACAGAAGCCCTTGAGCGTGGTGCTATCGTCTTGAGCGTGGGGAAACTTACGGCAGTCTCTACACCATTAACAAGCAGAGACAAACGCAGGCTGTACTTTTCGGGTGATAGGTCGGTATAGTAATTCTTATTGAAAAGCGTGAGCGTCTTCTTATCCTCAGAGAGTGAAAAGCCTACATTCTGATAAACTTTCTTGACTTCGTAGTACTGAGGCTTAGGCGTACGGTCGGCAAAGAGAATACCATTCATCACAAACATACCATCATTAGGGCGTATCGCCGAAATCGCCACCATAAGCGAGATAACGCTTGCCATTAGGGCAGATAATTGTACATCGATTGGTCTACCCAGTCCCAGATAGCACCGCCACAGAAATGATTGGTAGACTCAATAGCCGTCCAGTAGTCCTGCAAGCCCCCCACGGCATTACCCATAGAGTGCGCATACTCGGAGATATGGAAAGGGTACTTAATCTTGTACTTACCCTTCACAGCCTCCTGCACCCAAGGTATAGACGGATACTGATTAGAGCCAATATCTACAATATCATTATTACGCTCATACTGAATAGGGCGAGAAGTATCGACAGCCTTAGCAGCAGCATAACTGCGTTTGAAATTATCCCCGGACCAGCCTCATTACCGAGCGACCAAATCACGATGCTAGGGGTGGTTGAAGTCACTATACACCATCTCCAGCATTCTATTGGTCGTCTGAATATCAAATTCCTTGACGTGCGACAATGACTCCTTACCATAGTAATACTCGTGGCTCTCGATATTGGCCTCGTCCTCTAGATAGATACCATACTTATCGCATAGATAGTAGAAATATGGGTCAGTAGGATAGTGTGAGTTACGAACGTGGTTGATGTTAGCACGCTTCATCAGCATTACCTCTTTCTCCATCATCTCATGCGTGAGAGCATGCCCCTGTAGCAGGGTGCGTCTCATGACGATTAACGCCTTTGAGCTTAGCAGGCTTACCATTGATGAGGAAGTAACGACCAGCAAGACCAAAATTCATCTTCCTCGGCAGTCATCTCCTTCAATTCCACCTTGCGGATACCCGTGTAAAGTGGAAACAGTCTCCAAGACATTCCCCTTCTTATCCAGCAGTTCGCCTACTAGGATATAGCGGTAAGGCGACTTCGGCACTCCATAGATTGGGCGACTCCACTGCCATAGATGTAGTGAGCATCTGTGGCGCACCATCACTCTTGAGCGTAAGAGGGCTCGGACTGAACCTCTGCCACACGCTTAGCCCCCTCATCAAGATAGAGCGGAAGGCTATAAAGACTGTAACGCAAAGATAGACCCTTGAGCTGCTTGAGCTTAGAAGAGTACGAACGCAAATCCGTCTTGATGTTTAGCGTCGCATGCTGATAAGTAGCATCTAGGGTCGGGCGTTACTTGTAGGTCGTGGATTTGCACCTTAGGCTAGCTGTGAGCGATACCGAGCGAAAAAAATACCGGGCAGACGGAACATATCTTGGCTCTCTAGGAATGAGCCATCATTATTGCGATAAACCTCTACGGCAAGTGTGTTCTCGCCTTGCTTGAGATAGGGCAAAATATCGAAAGAGGCTCTATTGCGTGAGTTCTTGGAGAGCCCACATAATGACCATTGACCCAAATATAGAAGAACGAATCTACACCATCAAAAATTGACATACACAGACTGCCCCTCCCACGATGAAGGTACAGTGAATGTACGGCGATAAGCACCCACCTCGTTGCGGTGCTTGTACATCGTGTAGTTCTCAGGTGGTGTGCGCATAACGCCACCCTTCCAGTCGTCTACCTTCACTTGATGGAAGAAAGGTACACGCTGATTGAGGTAAATAGGTGTTCCGTATTTCTGTTTGCCGTCTTTCTGAAGACCATAGATATTCCAGCTCATAGGCACATTGACGGTATCCCACTTCTCGTCATTATACTCAGGCTTGAAGAAGTTTACTTCCCTCTCCTCAGGGATTGCCCACCCAATGGAATCGCCAAACTCCATTAAGGCTCTGATAGTAGCTACTCTTCTCCGGCAAAACGCCTAACGCCTCACTTACCGTCTTGAACGAATAGAAATGAGCCCTAGGCTGTAACTTACCATGCGCATAGGCTTCTGGATTTTGCCATTCTTGCCCTGTGGGCTGCTCCTGCTTATCGTAAGAGAATCCTTTAAGATTTGCTTGCGCTTGCATGGCTACGCTCGTCGTAAGCGTTAGCCCCATAACAACAAGTAATTTCCTCATTTATATGATATGATTGTATATGTGATATTTTGAGAGCTTTAGATAATGCGGCACTCTCGCTGCGTTATTATCGACATTCAGGCCCGTCATTTTAATAGTGCAGCTCTCGCAAAAAGCATAAAATCTCCGCTCAGAGTCATACCGAGCGGAGACCTTATCCAGTATAAAGATTGAATTGATTTAATTAACTCCTAAATGATACCTTGCTGGAGCATCGCATTAGCAACCTTAAGGAAAGCCAGCGATATTCGCACCCTTCACATAGTTAATATAGCCATCTTCACGACCATACTGTAAGCATTGCTCGTGGATGTCACTCATAATCTGATGTAAGCGTGCATCAACTTCTTCGTTAGTCCAGTAGATGTGCATAGCGTTCTGAGTCATTTCAAGACCCGAAGTAGCTACACCACCAGCATTAACAGCCTTACCTGGGCCGAAGATAATCTTATTAGCTACATAGTACTCTGCAGCCTCAGCTGTACAACCCATGTTTGAAGTTTCAGCGACAAGTAAGACGCCATTCTTATGGAGCATCTTAGCGTCATCTTCGTTCATCTCATTCTGAGTAGCACAAGGCATAGCGATGTCTACCTTCTGTTCCCATGAGCTGCTTACCAGAGAAGAACTGAGCATGAGGGAAACGCTAACGTAATCACTCACGACGTCATTACCACTAGAGCGCAAGTCTAGCAAGCACTGGAACTTTTCTTCTGTATTGATACCTTCTGAGTCATACACATAGCCATCAGGACCAGAAATAGTTACCACCTTAGCTCCTAGTTCGGTAGCTTTCTTCGCTACCCCCAAAGCTACATTACCGAGCCAGAGATAGCGACAGTCTTGCCCTTGAAGTCAATGCCATTAGACCTGCACATGTGATTAACGAAGTAAACAGCACCATAACCAGTAGACTCAGGACGCAAGCGAGAGCCACCAAATTCAGAGCCCTTACCTGTGAGTGTACCAGTGTGTTCGTGGCGAAGTTTCTTATACATACCATACATATAAGCTACTTCACGACCGCCAACACCTATATCACCAGCAGGAACGTCGGTATCAGGACCAATGTATTTCCATAGCTCAAGCATGAGCTCTGACAGAGCGCATGATTTCTCTATCGCTACGACCACGAGGAGAGAAGTCGCTACCGCCCTTACCACCACCCTAGGGAGGCGTAGTAAGCGCATTCTTAAAAGTCTGCTCAAAGCCCAAGAACTTCAAAATAGAGAGGTTCACTGTGTGGTGAAACGAATACCACCCTTGTATGGGCCTATCGCATTATTGAACTGCACACGATAACCGATATTAACATGCACTTTACCATTATCATCAATCCAAGGTACTCTGAAGGTATAAATACGATCAGGCTCCACGAGACGCTCAATGATAGCCTCGCGCTCGAATTCGGGATGTTGGTTGTAAACGTCTTCTACTGAATGTAGAACTTCTTTTACTGCCTGTAGGAACTCTGTTTCTCCAGGGTGCTTAGCCTCTAGGGCTGCTAGAATGTCTGCAGATTTTCATAAAAACACTGTTTTTAGTGGTTTACGTTACCTTGTACTTATATTATTCAAAAACTATACGGCAAATATAGATAATGTTTTTTTATTCGCAACATTCCGAACACTTCTTTTTGCATAAATACCACCCTTACACCCTTAATAAATACACACAGACAAACTCAAATATCACCACTTACGACAAACACTTGAGGCTTATTCCTTATCATTATGTCAAGACTACAAAGAAATCTACTTGATAAATGAAACGATGACAATTTATTTATGATTTTAGACCTTGCATGAGTGCCGTAGGCATGACACTCCTACAAAGCCCAGGGTGGCGAGAGTGCCAAAGGCACGAACAGAACCCTGGGTATCACCCTAAACAACAAATAATATGAGCTCCGTAGGAGCGGCACTCGAGACCGCGTACTTGTCGTAGGGGAGTGCCGCCCCTAAAGGGGCTCAATAAATGTATTCCATTGATTAACCCAGGGCTTGCGCCCTGGGCTATGCAGAGTATCGCCCTAAAGGGCTCATCTATGTTATCACCACTAATCAATCACTTGGTTGTTTTGATGCGATTGCCCCACCCTTTTATGCTACCATGACAATAAAACCTTATCTTTGCCTTATATAATTCCTATTAAAAGTATACATACATGAAATTACAACGCCTCTGTATGCTGGGCGCTGTAGCTACGCTCGGCATCAGCTCGGCTCTCGCTCAGCGCACGCACACGCTCCTCACTGAGGGCTGGCGCTTCACTCGCCAAGATGACCCAATGGCTAAGCAAGCCAAGTATGATGACCGTAAGTGGCAAAGCGTAAGCGTTCCTCACGACTGGGCAATATATGGACCATTCAGCATCAGTAACGACAAGCAAAATCTAGCTATTGCCCAAGACGGACAGAAAGAAGCTATGGAACACGCTGGTCGTACGGGTGGCCTTCCTTTCGTGGGAACAGGTTGGTACCGCACCAAGCTTAGTCTACCTCAAGACCTTAAGGGCAAAAATGTACGCCTTGTCTTCGATGGAGCGATGAGTAATGCAGAAGTCTATATCAATGGCACAAAAAGTAGGATACTGGCCTTACGGATACAATACGTTCTACTTCGACATCACGCCTTATCTACAAGCAGGAGGCGAGAATGTCCTAGCCGTAAGACTTAAGAACGAACACGGAGTAGCCGTTGGTACCCTGGTGCAGGTCTTTACCGCAATGTTCATTTGATTGTTACCGATGCTGTACATATTCCACAATGGGGTATCCATGTGCAGACCCCTAATATCACAAGTGAAGAAGCTCGCGTTACTGCAGACGTTCAGGTGGCTGGTCTTAAGGTGGGCGAAAGCGTTAAGATTAAGGCTAATGTCCTTGACCCTTCGGGCAAGATGGTGGCTCAAGTTGTGCGTGATTATAAGCGTTTCACAGCTCGGATAGCACTTACCATCTAGACACTCAAGTACTCAACCCTCGCCTGTGGGATATTCAAAAACCTAATCTCTATAAGCTCGCTATCGAGGTAGAGAAAGACGGTAAGACCGTGGATAGCGATGAGGTTACATTCGGTATTCGTTCTATTAAGCTCATTCAAGGCGAAGACTTCTATCTTAATGGTCATAAGGTTAAGTTCCAAGGTGTTTGCATGCACCACGACCAAGGGCCTCTAGGCGCTATTGTCAATGAAAACTTCTTATCGCAGACAAATCAAGATTATGCAGGGACATGGGTGTAAATGCTATTCGTACGAGCCACAATATGCCTGCACCTGAGTTCGTTAAGCTCTGTGATGAAATGGGTATGATGCTCATGGCTGAGAGCTTCGATAGCTGGAAGGTTCCCAAAGTACCTAATGGCTACAACCTCTATTATGATGAATGGCATGAAAAAGATTTGGTTAATGAGCACTCGCCAATTCCGCAACTCTGCCTCTATCATGATGTGGTGTATTGGTAATGAAGTAAGCGAACAAGGAGTAGCCGAAGGAGCACGCAGAGCACGCACCTTGCAGAGCATTTGCCACCGCGAAGACCCTACTCGCCCCGTAACCAATGGTATGGATAATCCTATCGGCGTTATGCGTACGGGTATGGCTACTCTACTCGATATACCGAGGCTCAATTACCGTCCATTCCTCTACGATTCAGCTCACCGCACGCTTTCGCAAGGCTATCTACTAGGTAGCGAAACAGGCTACTACGCTTAGCTCGCGTGGGGTCTACAAGTTCCCCGTTGAGCGCAAGAGCATGGCCAAGTATGATGACCACCAAAGCTCAAGTTACGACGTTGAGCACTGTGGCTGGAGTAACCTCCCTGAGGACGACTGGATGTGGCACGAAGACCGCTCATGGGCTATGGGCGAATTTATTTGGACGGGCTTTGACTACATCGGTGAGCCTACTCCATATTATAGCAACTGGCCTAGCCATAGTTCGCTCTTTGGTGCTGTAGACCTTGCTGGTATTCCTAAGGATAGATTCTATCTCTACCGCTCTCACTGGAATAAAGGGAGCCAATACGCTACACATTCTTCCACACTGGACTTGGCCCGGACGCGAAGGTGAAGTAACTCCTATCTTCGTTTACCAATTACCCAGAGGCCGAACTATTCATCAATGGCAAGAGCCAAGGCAGACGCAAGAAGGATACATCTATTAGCATCGAGGCTACAGCCAACGAACAGGCTATGAAGAGCTTGAACGCCAAAAAGAGATACCGCCTCATGTGGATGGATACTAAGTACGAACCCGGCGTAGTTAAGGTCGTTGCCTACAATCAAGATGGCAAGGTAGCAGAAGAGAAAGAAATCAAAACAGCTGGACCAGCTTATCAGCTCGTACTCTCTGTAGACCGCAAGGAAATCAATGCCGATGGTAAGGATATTGCATTCGTACGCGTTAGCGCAATGGACAAGGACGGCAACCTTATCCCTAATGATGCTCGTCTTGTGAAGTTCGCAGTCAAGGGAGCCGGAAGTTTCCGTGCAGCCAGCTTCGGGTAATCCTGCGTCATTGGATTCATTCCAAAGCACCTCAGCATCACCTCTTCTCAGGCGAACTCACTGCGCTTGTGCAAGCAGGCAAAAAAATGCAGGAGAGGTTACGCTTACAGACTGACAAAGGGGCTTAAGAGCGCAAGCATCACTATCAAGGTTAAGTAAAGACCAAGAATTAAATTTATATTTCAGAGGAGCTGTGCCCAAAATGAATTGGGACACAGCTCCTCTCTTCTATACCTATTAAAAATAAGTACGATGTACTCACTAAAAATAAGTACACGCACTCACTGAAATAAGTACACGCACTCACTGAAGTGTTTGCACATAAAGTACAGCAGTAATTTAGAGCAAGCTCAACAAGTATCATAGCTACAGTACCCATACGATAAGCTTTCGCTCGGAATGACGATTTAAGATTTTAGGGTAAGCGTAAAAAATGCTTGACTATCTCCCGACAGTCAAGCACCCAATTAACCTAAATCTAATACTATGAAAAACACGTAGCAAAGGTAGGTATTATTAGAAAAAAAGAAACAAGCCTAAGGCCAAGAAATTCAATAAGATTGGCCCTAATAAAGGATACAACAAATACCCAAAAGGGACTACTACATATACACATCTATTTATGCCAATAAAGTCCTAAAATCACAATCTAGAGGCTTATTAAAGATTTAGGCCTCAATAATTTGTAAGCGCATAAATACAACACATTTTGAGGCCTTTTTATTACAATTTCCGATATTGACAATATCGACCATAAACATCGGAAAGAGCATATTCGAATATTTTTTTGCCTTTCCCTATAGCACGACCAACTTCTACACAGACATTCTCTTTGTGCAAGTTTAAGCTTATTTCATTAACTTTGCATTGTAAATTCGCTGGGTTTACACGAATTAAATTTTAATCTCTAAGGCATACAAAATATGGCATCTACTTCCAAGACAAGAGACAAGATGGTAGAGGTCGCACGCGAACTCTTTTTGCTAAGCGTGGCATACAAGCCACCACGATGAATGACATTGCCGATGCAGCAGGCAAAGGTCGTCGTACTTTTGTACACCTACTTCCGTAGCAAGGAAGATATTTATCAAGCTGTCGTTAAGTGCGAGCTAGCTCAGTTCCTTCACGATATGGAGATTGCTAGGCGCATTAACCTACCACCCGAACAGAAGCTCATCAACCTGATTTATGTACATCTAGAATCAGTCAAGAATATCGTTCTGCGCAATGGTACTCTACGTGCCGAATTTTTTTCAGAGACATTTGGCTCGTGGAAAAAGCACGAGCAGATATGGATGAGAGGAACAAAAAGCTCATTCAGGAAATCCTTGACGAAGGCGTTCATAAGGGCATATTTGAAATTCCTCATACCCCCACCATGTCTTACCTTATGCAGAATGCGATTAAGGGCATGGAAGTTCCATACATCAGCGGACACATACGCCAGAGAGACAATAGCGAGTATCAAAGTATCAGAGAGAATGTCGTCCACCTCATACTAAGAGGCATACGCAAGAAAGCATGGACACCAAGCTCTCACACAAGCAATAAATAATAATGACAATGAAACTATTAGACGGAAAAAGTAGCCATCATAACAGGCGGTAGCCGTGGTATCAGTCGTGCTATCGCACGCAAATATGCAGAAGAAGGCGCAAGCGTAGCCATTACTGCAAGAAACATTAACGAAGAAGTACAGGCTTTCGTAGCCGAACTAGAAACACTCGGTGTCAAGGCTAAGGCTTATACGTCTGACGCATCGCAATTTGATGCTGCACACGAGTTAGTTAAAGAAGTTGTAGCCGAATTTGGGCGCATCGATATCCTCATCAACAATGCTGGGGTTACTCAGGATACGCTCATGATGCGTATGACGGAAGAGCAATGGGATACGGTTATCAACATCAACCTCAAGGGCGCATTCAACCTCATTCATGCGGTAACGCCATTTATGATGAAGCAGCGTTCGGGCAATATCATCAATATGTCTTCGGTAGTGGGTATCTCAGGGAATGCAGGCCAAGCTAATTACGCAGCAAGTAAGGCAGGTATGATTGGTCTAACTAAGAGCATTGCTAAGGAAATGGGCTCACGTGGCATTCGTGCCAATACGATAGCACCCGGATTTATCGCAACGGACATGACACACGCCCTAAGCGATGAAGTGCGCAAGCAGTGGGAAGCGCAGATACCTCAACGCCGAGCAGGCTCGCCCGAAGATGTAGCAGGTGTAGCGGTATTCCTAGCCAGCGACCTCGCTAGCTATGTAACGGGGCAGACTATCAGCGTCTGTGGCGGTATGAATATGTAAGTCCGATGGTCATCTACGAAGATAATCATCTACTTATCGTCTCTAAGCGACCCGGAGAGATTGTTCAGGGCGACAAGACGGGCGATGTTCCGATGGTAGAGTCCCTTAAACTTTACCTGAAAGAGAAATACAACAAGCCCGGAAATGTCTTCCTCGGCCTAGTGCATCGCCTTGACCGCCCCTGTAGGGAGGCTTGGTCATCTTTGCCAAGACAAGCAAAGCCTTGAGCAGAATGACGCAGATGTTTGCCAAAGGCGAAGTGCAAAAGTCTTATTTGGCTATCGTCACAGACAAACCACAGGAAGCACAAGCAAGGCTCACGCACTATCTCGTACGCAATGAGAAACAGAACAAAAAGCTATGCCTACCATCAAGAGCGGGCAAATAGCAAACGAGCAGAGCTAAGCTACCGACTTATCTCTAGTGGCGAGCATTATCACCTCGTGGAGTAGACCTCCATACGGGTGAGACACCACCAAATACGTTGCCAACTCTCGGCAATAGGTTTGCCCCATCAAAGGCGACCTCAAATACGGAGCTAAGCGAAGTAATCCTGACGGAAAGCATTTCCTCTTGAGCTATCGTTTGCGCTTCCGTCACCCCGTGAGTGGCGTGAGACCTGAACATCAAAGCTCCCCTACCCAACGAAAGAATATGGCGGGAGCTTGGGCAGTCACTAGTAGATTAGATTATTTCGCTTAACTTTGCGTATAGAATTACATAATTTAGATAAATAGCAATGAAAAAGAATCGTTCTTATCCGTCACGGCGAAAGTGTATGGAACAAGGAAAATCGACTCCACAGGTTGGACTAACGTAGACCCTAAGCGAAAAAGGGTATCGAAGAAATAAAAAGCTGGTGAAGTTCTTAAGAAGGAAGGTTTCCAGCTCCGGTAAGGCTTACACTTCTTACCTCAAGCGTGCTATCAAGACGATGAACCAAATCCTTGATGTTATGGACCTTGACTGGATTCCAGTAGAAAAGAGCTGGCGTCTTAACGGAAGCACTATGGTATCTTCAGGGGTCTAAACAAGGCTGAAACAGCTGAGAAGTATGGCGACGAACAAGTACTCATTTGGCGTCGTAGCTACGATGTACCTCCTACAGCTCTTGAACGCAACGACGAACGTAGCCCATTCGCTGACCCTCGTTACGCTAACGTGGCTCCTTGCTACCTTCCTCTTACAGAAGCACTCAATGACTGTGTAGAGCGTGCACTTCCTTACTGGCAGACTACTATCCTTCCTACTCTTATGGAGCACGATGATGTACTTGTAGCTGCACACGGTAACAGCCTACGTGGTATCATCAAGGTTCTTAAGGGTATGAGCAACGAAGAAATCATCGCTCTTAACCTACCTACAGCAGTTCCTTATGTATTTGAGTTCGATAACGACCTCAATTATGTTAAGGATTACTTCCTTGGCGACCCTGAAGAAATCAAAAAGCTTATGGGAGCTGTTTGCTAACCAAGGTAAGAAGAAGTAAGCTAAGTCCTTATTCCTATTAAGCAACTTAACGAGGGGCTGCACCAAATTTCACTTTGGCGCAGCCCTCCTCTTCAATAAAAGCACTTCCATATATTCTGGAATTTTTATTAAGTTCGCATTATGCTTTTCATTCAGGTCAAAAGCAATTCTTACGGAATCATAAATTACATAGACTAACGAAATAATTAAAAAAACAACAATTCAAAAGACACATGACAAAAGCTAAGCCTTTTATCAAGTGGGTTGGAGGTGAAACCAACTCATCGAACAACTGGACAGCTATCTTCCAGCTGACTTTGATAAATGGGAGCATGTTACTTACATCGAACCGTTCGTGGGTGGAGGAGCAATGCTCTTCCATATGCTTCAACGCTATCCCAATATCCAACATGCTATTATCAACGATATCAATTCAGATTTAATAATGTGCTATCGGACAGTTAGAGATAACCCTACTGAACTAATAGCATCTCTAAAGGATATAGAAATCAGGTATTTAGCTCTCCAGACAGAAGAAATAAGGAAAGAGTTCTTTTTGACTATACGAGATAGATACAACGAAAAGAATCTTGACCCGATAGAGAATACAACATATTTTTCTTCCTGAATAGGACCTGTTTCAATGGCTTGTATCGAGTAAACAAAAAGGGGGATTTAATGTACCATTTGGGAAATACCCTAATCCAACTATCTGCGATCCTAAAACAATTTTTAATTGATAGTGAACTACTGCAAAGAGTAGAAATTCTGAATGGGGATTTTGAGTCTACCTACACGTATACCCGTGATAATACTCTGTTCTACTTTGACCCACCATATCGCCCCTTGAGTGATACGTCTAGCTTTAATGACTATACAAAGGAAGCGTTTAACGATGATGCTCAGATACGATTGAAAGAGTATTGTGATCGCCTCAATGGTGCAGGAGCTCTTTCATGCTGAGTAATTCTGACGGCAAAGGCAAAAAAATGAAGAAGATAATTTCTTCGATGAGCTATACTCTGCATACCAGATAGAGAGAGTATGGGCATCAAGAGTATCAATTCAAATCCCAACAAAAGAGGAAAACTAACAGAAATTCTTTTTACGCAATTATGTCCAGACTAAGATGCGCACACAAAGGAATAACTATGTATCATTTTAGAAATCTATAATAATGAAAGATTTTAATGCATTTATGTCTCAGCTCAAGAGACTAATCAAACACTTGATTTCTTCTGTGATTTTGATAAAATTGAGGGCAAAATGTTAGTAATATCAGACTAAGCCTTTGTATGCTCAACAGCATGATAGGTACTACTGACTTACGTAAAAGCGTAGAGACTATTTGGCATAGAGACCCCTCGGCTTTTAACGTAATGGATATACTTATTGCAGTAAGAAGTGAAGGAAAAAGCTGTTCTCAATTCTACGGGGAAATCGATCATACTTGACCAATTATTCACCAGCATAGATGGCGTTATTGAATACCTTGAAGGAACTGGTCTAGCTGATATCTTCCGACAAAGGAAAAATCAACGACTTAGTAGATTATGTTTTTTTGGCATCGAAACAGGTCTAGATAGCAACGCTCGAAAAATCGTAGCGGTCATATCATGGAACGTATGATTGCAGACATTCTGGAGAAGAATGGCATAGAGTATCGACAAGAGGTTTACTCAAGAGAATGGCCAGACCTTCGGGAGAAATTGGGCGAGGACGAAAAAAACGTTTTGATTTTTGTTATCCAGACAGCACAGAAGATTTATTTGATTGAAGTAAATTTCTATAGTGGTGGAGGCTCTAAGCTCAATGAGGTTGCACGTTCTTACTCAGATATAGCACCGAAGGTTAATTCTATTTCAGGCTTTGAGTTTGTCTGGATCACTGATGGTATCGGTTGGAAGTCAGCAAAGAACAAACTTCAAGAGCCTATAGCATTATTCCAAGCATCTACAACCCTAACCAGCATAGAGAATTTATTCAAAAAAATAAAGGGGATGATTCCATCGTATTATAAATCACCCAACAAAGATTTTACCTTAATCCAAGGTGATTGTGTTGAGATATTATCACAGTTTAAGTTCGAGTTTGACATGGTCTTTGCTGATCCTCCCTACTTTCTATCAGGAGGGTATATCATGCCAAAGCGGGAAGGTTGTTTGCGTTGACAAAGGGTGAATGGGATAAACCTATGACACCCGAGCAAATGGATGCGTTCAACTTTAAGTGGCTTTCGGCTGTAGAGAGCACATGAAAGACAATGCAACTATTTGGATATCTGGGACACATCACAATATTTTCAGTGTTCAGCAACAACTAATCAAATTAGGATTTAAGGTACTTAATATCATTACATGGGCTAAAAACAAATCCTCCACCTAATATCTCATGTCGCTATTTTAGCACTCTACAGAATTTATAATCTGGGCTAGAAAATCTCATAAGGTAGCTCATTATTATAACTATGCCTTAATGGAGCAACTAAATGGCGACAAACAGATGACAGATGTATGGCAATTGCCTGCCATTAGTCGTTGGGAAAAGTCGTGCGGTAAGCATCCGACTCAAAAACCGATTGGGATTTTAGCCAGATTGCTCCAAGCGAGTACCGAGCCTGGAGCATGGATTCTTGATCCCTTCAGCGGAGGTGCAACTACAGGGCATTGCTGCAAATCTACTAGGAAGACGATACCTAGGATTAGAGATCGAAGATGAATTTCTTGCTATGAGCAAAGCCCGCAGAGAGGAGATTGAAGATATAGCTATTCGCAACAACTATCTCGAAAAGTTAGTAAAAGCAAAAGTCATTCTCCCTACTGACGCTCTCTTATCGAGGGAATAATCCCAATGATCCCTATCATATCCCTTGGATATCCACGAACGCTCAAGTCTTAATGTACATGAGGTTGCCTGCAAATGATATCTTATAGCCTCCATTCATCGCCATAACATCACTATTTACGACATCATCTTATTTATTCGTATCTTTGTTGCTACTTTAATTAGATAATAATAAGACAACATATAATGGCAAAAAGAACTTAAAGAGCTAACATCACGTAGTACAGACTACTCGCAGTGGTATCTTGACCTCGTGCTGAAAGCTGACTTAGCAGAGAACTCTGCAGTTAGAGGCTGTATGGTGATTAAGCCTTACGGCTATGCTATATGGGAAAAAGATGCAACGCGTACTTGATGATATGTTCAAGGAAACAGGGCACTCTAACGCATACTTTCCTCTATTTATCCCTAAGAGTTTCCTTAGTAAAGAGGCTGACCACGTAGAAGGATTCGCTAAAGAATGTGCCGTAGTTACACACTACCGCCTCAAGAGCAGTCCCGAAGGTGGTGTAACCGTAGACCCAGATGCTAAGCTCGAAGAGGAACTCATCGTGCGTCCTACTTCAGAAACCATTATATGGAATACGTACAAGAACTGGATTCAGTCTTATCGAGACCTGCCTATCCTCTGTAATCAGTGGGCTAACGTAGTTCGCTGGGAAATGCGTACTCGCCTATTCCTCCGTACAGCAGAATTCCTTTGGCAAGAAGGACACACAGCTCACGCTACACGCAGAAGCTATTGAGGAAACTGAACGCATGGTGCATGTATGCGAAAAGTTTGCTCAAGAATATATGGCGGTGCCTGTGGTTGTAGGTCTGAAGAGTGCTAACGAACGCTTTGCAGGAGCTGTAGAGACTTATTGTATCGAGGCACTTATGCAAGATGGTGAGGCGCTACAAGCTGGTACATCGCACTTCCTTGGTCAGAACTTCGCTAAGGCATTTGATGTAACATTCAGCAATAAGGAAGGTAAGCAAGAGTATGTATGGGCAAGTAGCTGGGGCGTATCGACTCGACTAATGGGTGCGCTCATCATGTCGCATTCAGACGACAATGGTCTTGTCCTCCCTCCTAAAGCTCGCTCCTATACAAATAGTTATCGTTCCTATCTACAAGGGAGTTGAGCAACTAGAAGCTATTAGTAAGCGTCTAGAACCAATTATCAGCGAACTCAAGAAGCGTGGTATCAGCGTTAAGTTTGATGACAACGATACTAAGAAGCCGGGGTGGAAGTTTGCTGAATACGAGCTTAAGGGTGTGCCTGTACGTCTTGCTCTTGGTAGCCGTGATTTGGAGAATGGCACTATTGAGGGTAGCTCGTCGTGATACGTTGACTAAGGAAACATACTCAATAGACGGTATTGAAGACCACATTGAGCAATTACTTGAAGATATTCAGAAGAACATCTACCAAAAGGCTCTTGACTTCCGTGCTAAGACAACGAAGACTGTTGATACTTACGAAGAGTTCAAAGTAGCTATCGAAGAAGGTGGCTTTATCTTGGCGCACTGGGACGGAACGCCCGAAACAGAAGAGAAGATTAAGGCTGAAACCAAGGCAACTATCCGATGCATACCACTACAAGGCGACAAGACGCCCGGTGTATGTATGGTAACGGGTAAACCAAATAGCCAGCGTGTACTCTTCGCTCGTGCTTACTAAGCTACATCGAAACAAAGACGGCGAATGCGTCCATATCTGAAGTTTAATACCTCTTTGCTCTCTACTTGAGTAGTTGTACGCATTCTTGAATATACTTTGAAAGGGCTGCCGCAAACTTTGCTACAGCCCTTTTTAATTTTCTATCTAGACATTATTTGGAAACTACATTTTAAGACACAAGACCTTGAGCGGCTCAAGAAGGCAGTTAATAGTCTTTCGCGCATTGTTATCTTTCCGCACACTGCGCCCGATGGCGATGCTCTGGGCTCTACATTAGCTTGAGGCGAAGACGCTTGCACATGTTAAGCCAGAAGCACGCATTACCGTTATCAGCCCTGATAAGGTGGAGCGTTATCTAGAGTGGTTGCCCTACACAGATGAATTGTGTATCTATGGCGAGGAGACTGAGCAAGCTCTTCAGCTTATCGCAGAGGCTGACCTCATCTTCCACCTTGACCACAATCAAATATCCAGACTTAGGTATCCCGACTTGGTAGAGGCAGCTAGACAAGCCAAAAGGGCTATCGCATTATGATAGACCACCACCTTCACCCCGAGAGGGCTTTCGATGTAGTCTTTAGCTTTCCTCCATTCTCCTCTACCTGCGAGCTTGTCTCTACTTTGATAGAGGCCTTAGGCTGGAGCGACTTGATAAGCCCCGATATTGCGACCTTACTTGCTTCTGGGCATTATCACCGACACAGGTCAGCTTCATGTATAATTGCTTCCGTCCCAGAAGTCTTCCGTCAGTTTACGCACCTCATTGCAAAGGGAGCAGATTATCCGTATATCATTGACCAACTCTCTTACCACGGCACTCTTGAGGAACTCAAATTGAGGATATATCCTGCATGAGAAACTTGAGTTTATTCCGAACTAGGAGCAGCGATTATCACCCTCAATCAAGAAGAAATGCAAACTCGTGGTCTGAGCAAAGGAGATACAGAGGGCTTGTGAACCTACCGCTAAGCGTAGAAGGTATTGATTGCGTGTCTTCATCAGAGAAGATAAGACCCAAGTCAAAAATATCACTACGCAGTATTGGCTCTTTCCCGGTTAATATCTTAGCTCAAGAAGGCTTTGGCGGTGGTGGTCATCTCAATGCTGCCGGCGGAGAATGGCAGGGGTGATATTGATGGCGCACGTCAGCAATTCCTCGCTCAGCTCAAAGCAATTACGAGCAAAGTCTATAAATTAAATTGTTATCACCAAATTACAAGACTATATGAAAAAGATTTTTTTGAGCTTAGCACTTATTCCTTTGCTCGGCTTAGGAATGAATGCTCAGAAACCCAATATTCAGCATATTGCCCCCAAAAAGCTGGTGGGCTGGTATGAATGACAGCAAACTGCAGATACTCCTGCACGGAACAAACCTTAAGAACTACAAGGTTGACATCAAGGCTAAGGGATTAAGCTCTTGGAAGTTGCGCACGAGGATAACCCTCAACTACGCTATCCTCTATCTTGATACACAGGGCGCACCTGCACAAGACTTTAGCATCATTCTGACGGACGCTAAAGGTAAAACTTATCCTATTGCCTACAAGTTAGACGCACGCAAGGCAAATGCTTCTGAGATACAAGGGTTCGACTCTAGCGATGTCTTGTACCTCATTATGCCTGACCGCTTTTGCTAATGGCGACCCTAAGAACGATTACGTCAAGGGCTTGTATCAAGACAAGGTAGATAGACAGAATGGCTCAGCTCGTCATGGTGGGGACTTACTTGGTATTCAGCAACATTTAGATTACTTCAAAGACTTAGGGTGTTACCGCTCTTTGGCTTAATCCAGTACAAGAGAATAACATGCCCGAAGGCTCGTATCATGGTTATGCGATTACGGATTACTACGAGGTAGACCCTCGCTTTGGGGAAATAGAGCCTTCAAGAACTTCGTAACTCAAGCCCGTGCGCGAGGTCTTAAGGTCGTGATGGATATGATTTTTCAATCACTGCGGTACGGAGAATTATCTCTTTAAGGATATGCCAAAGCAAAAACTGGTTCAACTTTGATGGTAAGTACACACAGACAACCTACCACACTGCCGTACAGAGTGACCCCTATGCGACCGAATATGCGAAGAAGTTAGCTATTGACGGCTGGTTCGTTCTTCTATGCCCGACTTTAATCAGCGCAATAGACATGTAGAGAAGTACCTTATACAGAATAGTATTTGGTGGATTGAATACGCAGGTATACAAGGCATTCGACAAGACACTCACCCTTATGCGGACTTCGATATGATGAGCAGATGGTGTCAGGCTATCCATAAGGAATACCCTAAGTATAATATCGTAGGCGAAACTTGGCTTAATAGCAATGTCCTCGTTTCATACTGGCAGAAGGATAGCCGTCTTGCTGCACCTCGCAATTCAGGGACTACCTACCGTTATGGACTTCCCTCTTATGGGGCTTATGAGACCAAGCTTTTGATGAGAAGACAGAAGACTGGCACGGAGGTTTTAGCAAGCTCTACGAATATCTATCTCAAGATATCGTTTATGCTAATCCAAATAGCTTTGCTAACCTTCCTCGACAATCACGATACAGACCGATTTGCTAAGAATGAAGAGCTGGCACGCAACGCTAATCGCTACAAACAAGCCCTCGCATTCCTATTAACTACTCGCGGTATTCCTCAGATTTATTACGGAACTGAAGTACTTATGTCTGGTAATAAGTCTAAGGGCGATGGTTATGTACACTGGACTTCTTAGGAGGTTGGCAAGGCGATAAGCGCAGTTACTTTGACCCTCAGCAACGCACTAAGGAAGAGCAAGAGGCTTATACCTATACACAGAAAATTGCTCAAGTGGAGACAAGGAAATAAGGTCATCAGCCAAGGCTCACTTCGTCATCAAAATCCCCGTGGAGGTGTATATGTGTATCAGCGTAGCCTAGGGGACAAGCATGTGAGCGTTGTCTTCAATGGTCGTGATGAAGCGTCTAAGATTGACTGGGAATACTGGGCTAATCTTCTTCCTCAAGCAGAGGCTAAGGATATTATCAGCGGCCAAATGATTGACATCAAGAGCTCGGAGAGCTTGCACCTCGTCAGACGCTTATTCTTGAGTATTAGTTTGATTGCTCTATGAACACGACACGCCCCTTGCCGAACGCATGCGCCCTGGTAGCCTAGAAGGTTACTTTGGGCAAAAAGCATTTACTTGCTTTAGGGTGCTAGTCTGCGCACGATGATTGAGCAGAAGCGACTCCCAAGCCTTATCTTTTGGGGACCTCCCGGAGTCGGTAAGACAACGCTCTCCGAAATCATCGCCAAACAAACAGGGGTCTAACTTTTTATACCCTGAGTGCAATTAACGCAGGAGTCAAGGATGTGCGTGAAGTGATTGAACGTATTCAAAGTGATCAGTCGAGGGATTTTTCGCCCTCAACTGATCGCCCTATTCTCTTCATTGATGAGATACATCAGCTCAGCAAGAGCCAGCAAGATAGCTTACTTGGAGCGGTGGAGAGGCATATTCACTCTTATAGGAGCGACGACGGAGAACCCAAGCTTTGAGATTATTCGTCCTCTACTCTCTAGATGTCAGGTTTATACCCTCGAGACCGCTAAGTGCCGATGATATTATTGATCTAATACAATATGCGATTAAGCACGATGAAGTGCTGAAAGCAAGGCATATTGTACTGCAAGAAACAGATGCTCTCGTTCATTTCTCTAGTGGTGATGCCCGCAAAGCACTGAATATACTAGAGTTAATAGTACTCAGCACTGCTGCAACGAAATCATCATCACAAACGAACTTGTGCATAGCCGTGTGAGCACTAATCCGCTTGCCTTTGACAAAGGAGGTGAAATGCATTACGACATCGCATCTGCCCTAATCAAATCAATACGAGGGAGCGATCCCGATGCTGCTATTTATTGGTTAGCACGCTTGATTGAAGGCGGTGAAGAGCCGTCTTTCATTGCACGCAGACTAGTTATATCTGCCGCAGAAGATATAGGGACTTGCTAATCCAAATGCACTTCTTCTTGCTAACGCTTGTGCAGATACTCTTGAGCGCATTGGTTGGCCTGAGGGGCGCATACCGCTTGCCGAGACAGTCATCTATCTAGCGACTTCTGAGAAAAGTAATAGTGCTTACCTCGCTATCAATCACGCTCTTGAGGTGGTACGAAAAACAGGGAACTTGCCCGTTCCCCTACATCTAAGAAATGCGCCAACAAACTTGATGAAGGATTTGGGATATTCTGATGGTTATAAATACGCTCACGACTACCCCAATCACTTTGTCCAGCAGCAGTATTTGCCAGATGCCCTACAAGGCACACAGCTATGGCATGCCGATGAGCATACTCAGTCAGAGTCTGCAATGGCCGAACGGCAACGCAAGCGTTGGCAACAGCAATAAGAGACCGTTGCACGGTCTCCCAAATGACAAGATTACTTGCCATTTGGTGAGATTTTTAGCAGAATGGGGGTAATCGCAAGGCATTGAGACTGAAGGCGCAGGGGTTTACTCGTGTAAATGACCAAGCCTGAATATCGATAATAACGCAGCGAGTGCCCTATTATACAATGGTCTCAATAAAAAGACAATCAGAGATAATCTTAATAAAGATTATCTCTCTGATTGTTATTGAGAAATAGTCTCTACTTGAAATTATTTTAGGAGCACAATAACACCCATCGCGCCATGAGCACCTATAACAAGTGCTTGCTCGATATCGGCCGTCTTACTAGGACCACTTATAAAGCCCGAAAAAGGTGTCGCTGGTGCAAACTCTCTTATACAGCTTCATAAGCTTCGTGCATATTATGCACTAGATTAGCTTTGTCTAAGATAAAGACTAAGTTTTCCGAGACAAATAGCTCCGAGCGCCATTCCCCCTCTTGCTGAACCCAACAACAACCATTTTCACAAACACCGAGAGGCGTTTGAACGATTGTAACATCCGTGCCATTGCGGTCCTTAGGGTGAGCCAACGTCACTAGGACGAGTAACGAGGCAAAAGCCCCCAAGTTTAGGTCACTAATAAATCGTGTTGCTTCGGGATAAAGCTCACGCAAAAGCTTACCCAAATCAGTACTCTCTTCGATGTGAACAACGCGCCCACCGACAGACTCGATAATAGTTTCAAACTGACTCACCTTATCCGGATAGGTAATACCCTTAAAAGGCACTTAAGTCAGGATGTCTTCTCGCTTAGTTGTATATTTACGTATGTTCTCTAGAACACCTTGCTTAGCGTGTAACATAACTACTTCATTTGTTTAATCCACCAATCATTAAAACTCTCACTAGCAAACTGAGGTAGTTCTCTATCCTTACCCCAAGCGTTAAGACTATTATAGAGCATAAATCTCGGCATGTGATTAGCAATAGGCGCAAACTTCAAGGCTGTATTGAATAAGCGAGGACGCTCCATTAAGAACTTCATACCCAAGCTCATTATCTTTTTCTCCTTATTGGCCTGCCCTAATTTATCCAAATCTTGACGCCAACGATAGATTTGTTCGCCTAAATCTATCTTAACAGGGGCAGACATTAGAGCAAGAGAGGCACAGAGTACAGGCCGACACATTACCAGCATAGAGCTTTGGATTTTTGACCATTCCGAGATTGACACCAATAGGTCCCGGTATAAAGTAGCTATAACTATATCCTCCACTACGTCTATAAACTGGACAAGTATTCATACAAGCTCCACAGCGAATACAATTCAGAATTTTCTCATGTTCCTTGTTCGCAATGATGCTTGAGCGACCATTATCCACGATGATAAAGTGCAACTCACCACCCTCTTGAGGCTTACGGAACGAAGATGTAAAGGCTGTACTTGGTTGCCCCGTAGCACTACGAGCGAGTAGGCGATGAAAGACGGCTAATTGGTCAAGGTTCTCTATAACCTTCTCAATACCAAATGAACAGATATTGAGCTTCTGACAAGACATACCTACATCGGCATTACCCTCATTCGTGCACGACCACTTCGCCAGTCTCGGCTACAGCAAAGTTGCCCCCAGTCATCGCAGCATCGGCATCAAGGAATACTTGTCTGAGATTAGCACGAGCAGCGTGAGTCAAATAAGTTGGGTCACTATTACCGGGCTCAGTCCCCATTTCTTTCTCAAAAAAAGCTCACCCACTTCCTCTCGCTTAATATGAATAGCAGGCAGAACGATGTGGCTGAAAGCTTCTTTTTCATCAGCTGAAGAATACGCTCTCCCAAGTCGGACTCAACGACATCTATCCCTCTACTCATCAGATAAGGATTGAGCTCGCACTCTTCACAGAGCATGGACTTACTTTTTAACTAAGGTTTTCACCCCATGAGAAGACAGCAGGTCATAAACAATCTGATTATGCTCTTCCGCATCAACAGCCCAGTGCACGATGACGCCATTCTCTTGCGCCTTTTTTTCTCAAACTGCTCAAGTAGCGTATCTAGATGTGTTACATTATAACGCTTAATATCGTGAGCCAACTGCCTAAGCTCTTCCCACTCTGGCAACTGCTTACTAATCAAATCTCTTTTCTGTCTTACAAACCAAAGAGCCTGATTGTGCCAGCTCGCGCGTTCCATATTTTTGAGGAACTGAGCGGCTGCCATAGAATGTGATGTACTCATAAATTTGCTGCTAAAATTTCTACGGCATGTATCGTCTTAATGTCGTATTTCTGACGTTCAATAACCCCTTGCATGTGCATGAGGCAACTACTATCACTCCCCGTAATGTACTCGGCTCCTGTCTTCATGTGGTCAAGGACTTTATCTCGTCCCATGCAAGCACTAACCTCAGGCTCTTCGATAGAATACATACCACCAGAGCCGCAACACTCATCTACACGTTCGGGCTCAACCACCTCAATACCTTCGACAAGCTCCAGCAAGTTACGTATCTTATTCTGATAAGGTAGATTTCTTTCGCTAGGAGTAGATAGATGCAATTCTCTAACGCCATGACAACTGTTGTGTATGCTGACCTTGTGAGGGAAGCGACTAGGCAAAGAGCTGATTTTGAGGTCATCATGGAGAAACTCTATAACATCTCGTATAACTCCTGGAGTCTGACACAGATGCTTTTCTTCTTTTAAGATGTTTGGATAATTCTCTTTGACAAATGCCACGCAACTTGCGCTAGGTCCTACTATGACGTCAAATCCTTTAAAAAGCTCTTCAAACCTAAGAGCCAAATTCTTCGCTTGATGCTGATAACCTGCGTTAGCCATTGGTTGTCCGCAACAAGTCTGATTGAGTGGGTACACTACATCAAGACCCAATGAAGTGAGCAGCTTGTAAGTTGCTATCCCTACCTTAGGATATACAGCATTGACGTAGCATGGTATAAATAACCCTACTTTCATGACTATGATTCCTTATTAAGTGATACTATCGAGAATCTCTTCTCTTTTCATTAACCGAGAGGCGAAGGTAGGTAGTATTTATGAATAATCCAAATAAAAGTGGATTTATTTCATAAATGCACATTAAAACTAGATGATGAGAAAAATTATTTCATATTGATAATAACCGATACTTAAATTAAACAGATTGCACAAATTCTATATTTCCATTAATTGAGCTACTCAGGGCAAGCGCATCAAAATTTAGATTTCAAAATCAATGTCAGTACGTCGTACTTATTTCAGTAAATACGTGTACCTACTAAAGTGTTTACGTGTACTTATTTCAGTGAGTACGCGCACTTAAATTTGTAAGTACGTAGTACTTTTTGGAGACTTCGGCTGTAGTCTGTACAAACTACACGTGTAGTCTGCACAAACTTCAGCCGTAGTTTGTACAGACTTCGCTGAGCTTTTAAAAATAGGAAACACAAATTTTAACTCTTAATCGCCTACGGTTTTCTATATTCAAATGAAGATTTGACCTCTCAGCAACGCGGACTTAGCATAAAAGAGATAAGCCTAAATTCCTTACCTTTTGCAGAATATAATTTATTACACTAAGATATGCCGAATAACCATAACAACCAGTTGTCTACCGTGCTGGATGTACTACGTTTCCCGATGATTGTTTTGGTGCTGTTTATGCACGTTGTTCCGATATCTGCGAACGCTATTCCACACGAATTCTCTTGGGAAAGCCTATATCTCTTCACAACAGAATTTGTCGCACACAACTTCGGACGCATAGCCGTACCCATATTCTTCCTCATATCAGGGATACCTCTTTTTCTTAAAAAGCACCCAAGCAATACGACAGCCAATTTTTCGCTGACCAATGGCGCAAACGCATTAGTACCCTCCTTGTTCCTTATGTGCTTTGGAACCTACTGAAATATGTAGCCATCGCATCAAAAAGGCTACTTAATGCAAAAAGCTGGCTTCTCTTCAGACGGAGATTGGAGCTATTTTTCAGAGCCTCGACTTATACCATATTTTTTTATAGTCCCCTCAACGAACCTCTATGGTACTTGCGAGACCTCATTTGTATGGTTATCATATCGCCACTATTCTATCTGCTTCTCAGATACGCCAAGCACTTGGGTATGCTTCTACTCACTGTTTGGTATCTCTCTGCCCTCGAAATAGGCATTAGTGAGCTTCTCCCTAACGGCTATATTTTACTTTGGCTTGGGTGCTTTCTACAGCATTTTGCAAGCGCGATATGCTCAAGGATTTTACACACTTAAAGATATTTCCTCTAATTATTTCCGTCCTAATTATCTCAATCGGAACAATTTGGGATAACACAGGAGCAAGCAAAGAATACTGGTTACGACCTGCACTTATACTAGGAGTTGTCGGGTCTTTTTGCTCTAGCCGACAGACTCATACAAACGCAAGAAAGGCTTTAAGACCCTTTGCTTAAAGATGGCAGGCAATGTATTCTTCATCTACGCTGTACATGAAATCTATCTGAAGAACTGGCTCAATGGGTTCTTCTCACGCATTCCGATGATGGACCACTATGCAGTCAAATATGTAGGATACTTTATTCAACCGCTTATCCTACTAGCAGTATCCTTGCTCTTGAACTACCTCGTCAAGCGTTACCTCCCTAAGGTTTACGCAGTCCTCACTGGCGGAAGAGCATAAAAATTTCACTCTTTTAGTGAACTAAAATGCTACAATCATTTGTTATACAAACAAGATGATTAGACATAAAAGAAACGAAGTCCCATAAGACTTCTCCATATTTTATATTAAACTATTTGCCCCTCAGCATTCTTAATGGATGTTAGGGGGTTCTTATTATAGATACCTCAAGATAAATTATTAAGGACTTTGATATGAAAAACAGTATGGCTCACAGCTAGCCTCATGATGATGTCTATTGCCCTTCCCTCTTGTGGCGGGAAGCACGCAGCAAGGACAAGAACAGCAAGCCCAAGCAATGCCTTACAAGACGATGAGCGTAAGCTCAGGCGATAGAGAACTCGAGCAAAAGCTACTCGGCTACGATACGAGGAAGACAAGACATTGACATCTACCCTCAGGTAAGTGGTAGATTGACACAAGTACTCGTTAATGAAGGCGACGTTGTGCGCAAAGGACAAACACTTTTCATCATAGACCAAGTTCCTTATCAGGCTGCACTTGCACAAGCTAGAGCCAACATCCAAGCCGCAAAAAGCAGCTCTCTCAACAGCTAAGATTACACTTGATGCCAAGCAAAGACTTTTCAACGAGAAAGTCATTTCACAGATTGAACTAGATATGGCTCGTAATAACTATCAGTCTGCCGAAGCTAGTCTAGCACAAGCTAAGGCCGCAGAGCTTAGTGCGCACAATAATCTCAGTTATACGACTGTAACTAGCCCTGCTGATGGTGTAGTAGGAACACTCCCCTACCGTCAGGGAACACTTGTCAGTTCGGCTATGCCTAGTCCACTAACTACAGTTTCGGACAACAACCAAATGTATGTCTACTTCTCTCTAGAGCGAAAAAGACGACTGCTTGACCTTACGCGTAAGTATGGTTCTCTAGAAGCTGCTGTTAAGAGTATGGGAGCTGTGCAATTACGTCTAAGCGATGGCAGTCTATACGAAAGCACCGGCACGGTAGAGAGCATTAGTGGCGTCATCGACCGAACAACTGGAGCTAGTAGCCCTAAGAGCCAAATTCGCCAACCCCAACCACCTCCTTCATAGTGGTGCTACGGGAAGCATTATACTCAAGCACAGCTACAGCAATATCATTGTTATTCCTCAAGCCGCTACTTACCAGCTACAAGACAAGGTATTCGCTTATAAGGTCGTTGACGGCAAGGCTACTTCAACGCTTATCACAGTAGAACCTATTAACAATGGCACTGAGTACCTCGTTACTGATGGGCTTAAGGCTGGAGACGTCATCATAGCCGAAGGGGCAGGGTCTTGTACGCGAAAGGCGCCGCAGTAGCTCCAGCTCAAAAGCAAGCAAAAAGTAAACTTAATCACGGGATAATGAAAGACAATATATTTATCAAACGACCCGTGATGGCCATCTCGATAGCTATCGTGATTGTCTTCGTAGGTCTAATATCGCTCTTCAATTTACCTGTAGAGCAGTATCCAGACATCGCACCTCCGACTATCAAGTTTCTGCAAGTTACCCCGGAGCTGATGCCGATGCCGTACAGCAGAGCGTCGTACTCCCCTTGAAGAAGCTATCAATGGTGTAGAGGGTATGACCATATGACCTCATCTGCAGAGCAATGACGGTAGTGCCTCGATAACTGTGTACTTTAAGCAGGGGGCAAACGCTGATATGGCTGCCGTCAATGTACAGAACCGTGTTAGTCGTGCCCAGGGCTTAATGCCTGCCGAGGTAACACGCATCAGGGGTAACTGTGGGTAAGCGTCAGAGTGGGCTTCCCTTCAAGTAGGGAGGTCTTGTTAGCAATGACCCCAAGTATGATGAGCTGTTTCTCTCAAACTATCTAGACATTAATGTCATTCCAGAGATTAAGCGTATCGAGGGGCGTCGGCGAAGTGCAGAGTTTTGGGCAAACTTATAGTATGCGCATTTGGCTCAAACCCGATGTTATGGCTCAGTACAAACTGATGCCTAACGACATCACAGCAGCTCTTAACGAACAAAATATCGTAGCCGCGACAGGTGCCTTAGGGTGAGGACTCTAAGAATACTTACACCTATACACTCAAATATCGTGGCAGATTGCAGAGTCAGGAAGAGTTTAATAATATCGTTATTAAATCTCTAGACAATGGTAATGTCTACACTTAGGGTGATGTAGCCAAGATAGAGCTTGGCGCACTGGCCTACTCTGTCGTTTCGTCTATTGACGGCAAACAGGGTGTAAACTATATGGCGACGCAGATAGCAGGAGCCAATGCCACCGAAGTCAATAACAAGATAGCCAAGCGTCTTGAGAAATGAGCAAAGACTTACCCAAGGGTGTTGAGTTCATTACCTTTATAAATACAAATGATAATCTCTACGCCTCTATCTACGTCGTGATAGAAACTCTCATAGTAGCGATTATCCTCGTAATCCTTGTTGTGTACTTCTTCTTACAAGATTTCAAGGCAACTCTTATACCCTCTATCTCAATTATAGTTTCTCTTATCGGCACATTCTTCTGCTTACAAGTAGCTGGTTTTAGTATTAACTTGCTGACGCTCTTCGCACTTGTACTTGCTATTGGTACTGTCGTCGATGATGCTATTGTCGTTGTGGAAGCTGTACAAGAGAAGTTTGAAGCAGGCTATACGAGCAGTTACCTAGCTACAAGGAGTGCCATGAGTGATATTACGATGGCTGTTATCTCTTGTACCCTTGTCTTCATGGCGGTATTCATTCCTGTAACCTTCATGGGAGGAACATCAGGTATCTTCTACACTCAGTTTGGGGTTACGCTTGCTACTTCCGTTGGGCTATCTATGGTATCTGCCCTTGTGCTATGTCCAGCACTCTGTGCTATCATGATGCGTCCAGAGGACATACATAAGAAGCAGGGAAGTTTCGGGCATCGTGTAAAACAAGCTTATAGCATTGCCTTCGAAGCCTCACTATCCAAGTACAAGAAGGGTCTTAGCTTCCTTATTGGTCATCGCTGGTTGGTATGGGCTTCATTAGCTCTTGCTTCTGCGGGTCTTATCTACCTCGTCACTACAACTAAGACGGGGCTTGTGCCACAAGAAGACCAAGGCTTGATTATGGTTAGTATTGGCACTTCACCGGGTAATACTATTGAGCAATCAGCTAAGGTTCTAGACAAGGTCGAGAATATCATTAAGTCTACACCCGAGGTCGTGCACTATGCACGCATCGGTGGCTTCAGGCTTATGGGTGGCTCAGGTACTTCATACGGTACATTCTTTGTACGCCTCAAGCACTGGGACGAACGTAAGGGTAAGGGGCAACATGCAGATGAGCTATTAGCTAAGCTAAATGCTCAGTTCCAAGCTATTCCAGAAGCACAAATCTTCGCTATCCAGCCGGGTATGATTCCGGGGTATGGTATGGGGAATGCTATCGAACTACAAGTACAAGACCGCACGGGAGGAGATATGGGCTCGTTCTATCAGAAGGCAGCCCCTTTATCTATGCGCTCAACCAACGTCCAGAGGTCGCTATGTCTTATACGAGCTATGCGATGAACTTCCCTCAGTATAAGGTCAATGTAGATGCGGCTCAATGTAAACGTGCAGGTATATCGCCTGCGACAGTCCTTGAAACCCTTGGTATGTATCTTGGTAGTTCGTATGCCTCAAACTATAATAAGTTTGGTAAGACCTACCGCGTTATGATGCAGGCGGCACCCGAATATCGTTTAGACGAACAGAGCCTGAATAATATATTCGTACGCAATGGTAGCGAAATGGCTCCTATCAGTCAGTTTGTGACCCTAGAGAAAAACTAATGGTGCAGTATCGGCCAATCGCTTTAATCTCTTCAGCTCTATCAGTGCTAATGTCAGTGTAGCCGAAGGATATTCGACAGGTGAAGGCATGAAGGCTATCGAGGAAATGGCTAAGCAAATGCTTCCCTCAGGTATTACATACGAATATGGAGGTGTCGCTCGTGAAGAGCTCAAGCGACTTCGGGCAATACGACCATATACATCTACCTCATTTGTATCATACTCATCTTCCTCATTCTGTCTGCGCTATACGAGAGCATCCCTCATTCCTTTCGCAGTAATTCTATCTGTTCCTTTTTGGTCTTATGGGGAGCTTCCTTTTTTTGCTAAAGTCGGAGGTTTTGAGAATAATATCTATTTGCAAACAGGGTGTCATCATGCTTATCGGACTACTCGCCAAGACAGCTATCTTAATTACAGAGTATGCTTCTGAGCGTCGTCGCCAAGGATTTGGTATAGTCGAGCCGCTTACACAGCAGCACAAGCACGCTTCCGTCCTATCTTGATGACTGTTTTCTCAATGATTTTTGGTATGCTTCCGCTCATGTTTGCCACTGGAGCAGGAGCTAATGGTAGCCGTTCGCTCGCAACGGGTGTCGTAGGAGGTATGCTTATCGGAACGATTGCCCTACTCTTCGTTGTGCCTATCTTGTTTATTTTCTTCCAGTACCTACAAGAGAAGTTTATACGCAAGCCCGAGGAACACAAGCTAGACCCTCAAATAGCACTTGAGAGAGAACACCTCCTAGAAGAACAATCGGCTTTTAATACTGAAAAGAACTAATGCCATGAAAAAAAGAATATAATCCTTACCGCTCTAGCAAGTACACTACTTGCTAGCTGCGGTATCTATAACCATTATGAGCGACCCACAGGCTTACCCCTCAAGCATCTATACCAACAGAGCATGGGAGATAGTACAGTCCAAGCTGACTCTACGAGTATAGCCTCTCTCCCTTGGAAAGAAGTCTATACCGATACGCTCTTACAAAAACTCATTGAGCAAGGCTTAAAAAGCAACACTAACCTACAGCAGGCAAGACTACGCATAGAGCAAGCCGAGGCTACACTCAGAGCCTCAAAACTTGCCTTCCTTCCCTCAGTCGCTTTTTACGCCTCAAGCAAACCTAGTTAATGTAACTAACTCTAATCTGATGAGTAAGAGTTACGAACTTCCGCTTACCGCTCAGTGGCAAGCTGACATCTTTGGGTCGCTACGCAATGCTAAGAAGCGCAATAGAGCTTTGGTGGAAGCAAGCACTAGCTACAAGCAAGCTATTGAAAGCCAACTAGTGGCATCTATCGCACGCTCATACTATGCGCTCGTGCTACTAGACGAACAGCTAAAAGTCAATGAAAAAACTGTCCTTATATGGCGTGAGAATGTACGCACTATGCAGGCTCTTATGAACGCAGGAGCGTACAATGATGCTGGAGTATCTAGTGCAGAAGCTCAACTACACAATGTAGAAGCCTCTGTCGTCAGCCTCAAGCAACAAATCAGAGAAGCAGAAAATGCGATTGGGAGTATCCTTGGCACGGCTAATCCGCATATCGAGCGAGGAAGTCTTAGCTCATGGTCTTCGCTCAAACAGCTTACAATAGGGCTACCCGTACAACTGCTTAGCCAACGACCCGATGTAAGAAGAGCTGAAAATGTATTGGCATCATCATTCTATGCCGTAAATGAAGCTCGTGCAGCTATGTATCCTAATATCTCTATTTCGGGTAACCTCTCATCGAGTGGTATCTTCGGAGGAAACCTTGCTAATCCTGTGCTCAGCTTAATTGGCTCTTTGACTCAGCCTATATTTTGCACAAGGTCGTCTCTCGGCTAACCTTAAGATTGCCAAGAGTCAGTACCAAGAGAATTTGCTCAGCTTTGCTCAGACTATCGTTGATGCGGGTATTGAAGTCAATAATCACCTAAGCCAAGTACAGACTTACCACGAACTAGCAGATATTTACCGCCAACGTACTGCCGCTGTTCGCCGTAGCGAGAAAGCTACACGACTATTACAAGAAAGTGGTAGCAGTACTTACCTCGAAGTCCCTAACAGCTCAGCAGAATTTACTCACAGCAGAGTTACAAGAGCTAAGCAATAAGTACAATGAGATTACCTCTACCATTGCTCTCTATCAAGCACTAGGCGGAGGTTATAGCCGTTAAATGAGCATAGCTCAAGTAAAAATGGTCTGTATCAAATTAATTTGATACAGACCATTTTTCATGTCGTACATAACTTTGCGTGTTGGCTTAGAAGCGCAGACTATAGCCTAGATTGAGTAACAAAGGCGGAGCACTGCCCAGTGCAGTAGCGTTTCTATTCAGATACTCATCCCAATAGGTGTGATAGAGATAGCCAAAACCTAAAGAGGTATATATATAAGAGCGTTCAGTCAAAGGGAAGTTCCACCCAAATGTAGGCACAAAACCTGCCGTAAGATGAGGATAAGTATAGATACCTTTTGGCGTTTCGTCCCCCAAAGCCTTAGTTTGTGAAAGCGAGATAAGAAGTTTATCCCCACATATCCGCCTTCACGGTAATAAGGCGACCTTCTATCTTTAAAGAAATTGTACTTCACAAACATCGACACTGTCGGCGACATGCCTTGGTCAATAGCTAGCAAGTTGTTCATCTCAAATCCGGCATGAAGCTCTATTGCCCATGCCCTATTTATATGGAACAAGTAACTACCTCCAGTAACTGTCCCTACATGAACGCCCCATGAATGCTGTGCATGCCCTTTCAAAGGATACAAAAAGCATCAACACGAGCAAGACTCTGTAAATAAATCTCTTCATATTCTATTCATTTCTGCGCTACAAATATACAGAATACAAACACATTATTCATTTTGAGAATAGAGCATGTGCAAAGCTCTTAAACAGAAAAAAGACTTACCCGATTAAACTATTTTTTTCTACATTTGCCCTAGGAAATACTATTACTATCAACATATAAGATTATGAAGCAAGTGCTTACTATCTTAGGTTTAGTCTCTAGTGCAGCCTCAATGATGGCACAAGGACAGAAACCTCTCAACATCGTTTACATCATGAGCGATGACCATTCTTATCAGTTTGTCAGTGCCTATGATAAACGCTACGTATCCACACCAAATATCGATGCTCTAGCTAAGCATGGTGTGCGTTTTACAGAGAGCTTTGTTGCGAACTCTCTATCAGGTCCTAGCCGTGCTTGTATGCTTACAGGCAAGCACAGCCACATGAATGGTAAGACCAACAACGAGCATGCACATCAATTCAATCAAGACCAACAAACAATGCCGAAAATCCTTAGAGCCAATGGTTACCAAACGGCTCTTATAGGTAAACTACATCTTGAAGGTATTCCTCAAGGCTTTGATTACTGGAATATGCTCCCCGGTCAAGGTGAATATTATAATCCTCTCTTCATTACTCCGAATAACAAAGGAGGTATTGATACCGTACAGCACAGAGGTTACGTGACCAATATCGTAACTGATATGAGTATTGATTGGCTTGAACACAGAGATAAGACTAAGCCTTTCGCCCTCTTCGTTCACCATAAAGCTGCACACCGCATTTGGATGCCCGATACTGTAGACGTTAATAAGTACGAGGATAAGACCTTCCCTCTACCTAAGACTTTCTACGATGATTACAAAGGTCGTATCGCAGCTGAAGACGCAGAAATGCGCATCAACAGAGACATGGACCTTGTCTATGACCTCAAGATGCAAAAAGAATGCACCCAAGATTTCAGGTCTAGGTCGCTGGTACACACAAGGCGTTTACAAGAGTCTACGCCCCGAAGAGCAAGCAGTTATGGACAAACTCTATAATCCTCTTGCCGAAGACCTATACAAGCGCAATCTACAAGGCAAAGAACTCGCTGAATGGAAATACCAACGCTATATGCGTGATTATGCAAAAGGTAATTACGAGTCTTGACCGCAATATAGGTAGACTCATGGAGTACCTCAAAAGAGCATGACCTACTAGACAATACGCTCATCGTTTATACGAGTGACCAAAGGCTTCTATATGGGAGAAAACGGATGGTTCGATAAACGTTTCATGTACGATATATCTATGCGTACTCCTCTCGTGATGCGTTTACCTAAGGGTCTTGACAAGAGAGGTGATGTTACGCAGATGGTTCAGAATATCGACTACGCTCCTACATTCCTTGACCTTGCAGGCATTAAGGTTCCCGAAGATATGCAGGGTGTATCTTTCTTCCTCTCCTTAAGAACAACAAGCCCGTAAAGAACTGGAACCGCAATAGCCTATACTATCACTTTTACGAATTCCCAGGTGAACACAATGTACGTCGCCACTATGGTATCCGCACGAAGAACTATAAGCTCATTCACTTCTACGGCAAGGATACTAAGGGAGAATAAAGATTTCTGGGAAATGTACGACTTACGCAAAGACCCAGAAGAATTGAATAACATCTACAACAAACCTAGCTACAGCAAGGTGCAAGCAGACTTACACAGGGACTTGACAGTCTGCGTCACTACTACAAAAGCTGAAAACGCCTACTAAACTAAGGTTTTAGTAGGATAAGTTTAGACTCCTAAATACAATGCAGGGGCTGTGCAAAATAAATTTTTGCACAGCCCCTTTTAAACTTCAGTGAATACGTCGTACTCATTTCAGTAAGTACGCGTACTTGTTGTTAGTGAGTACACGTACTCGTTGCAGTGAGTGCGTCGTAGTTTTAATGCGAAAGCCCTGTCATTTGCGCCCCCATACAACGCTCTCTCTTGATAAATCTTTATCTTTACGGCATGATAAACATTTGCAAAGCGTCAGCAGGTTCGGGAAAAAAACCTTCAAACTCGTAGGTGAATATCTTCGCCTTGCCCTCAAGGGGACTACAGAAAGATACAAGCAGTAACCTTTACCAATAAGGCTACATTGGAAATGAAAGAGCGTATTATCGCTCAACTCTATATCCTATGTACCGAAACAGAGAAATCACCTTACTGTAGATTGCTCTAGGTATAGAGGATGAAAATGAGCCCTATTCAGTCTGAGGGCCTGCATCAAGTTACGGCAACGTGCTCAAGAGGTGCTACGCCGTATCCTAATTGAGTACAAGAATTTCCGTGTAAGTACTATCGACTCTTTCTTTCAAGAAGTTGTTCGCAACTTTACTCGTGAACTAAATATCAAAAAGTAACTTTCAGGTAGAACTTGATAATGAGCGTATCCTAGACCAAGCCGCTAAAGCTATTCTTATCAATGCACAAAAGAAGTGGTGAGGCTCTTAGTCACGAGGAGCATAGTAGCAGTCCGATGTCTTGGCTACTCAAATCAACTAAGAGGCGTATGGCTGATGGTTATGGGCACAATCCTCTACGCATTATCGGAAGACTTGCAAATGAATTAACCAAAGAAGGATTTCAAGAGAAGTTTATCAAAGGAACGGGGGGCGTAATACATAAGTTTCCTGAGCTCAAAGATATTGAGGAGCTTGAACGTAATATCACAAATCACCTTAATAATATCAAGAGTGGGCTATCCTCATATAGTACACGTGTGCTAGAGCGAACTGAAGAGTATTGGACTTGACGAAAACATGCTAGCCTACAAGAAATCGAGGTGGTCTTGCTCCATTCTTTAAAAATAAGCAATGGTAATTACTCTGAACTGACAAGCAAAAGATTTGAAAAAAAGCATCTGAAGATATTAAATCCTTAGTAGCGAGCAAAGAGCAAGCTAAATGGGGAGCTATTCTAGAAGCTAGCCAACTACCTCACCTCCTTAATGAATATCAAGATTATACCAGTCGTATCGGATTAGAACAGACCAGTCTGCAAGCCATTTACGACCTATTACCCTCCTTTGGCCTTATCAAGGCTATACAAGATGAGGTCAATAAGATTACCCAAGAAGAACACAGCCTACTCATCTCTAGCACCGCACAGCTCATTAGTCAAGTATTAGATGATAGCGATGGACCTTCATTCATCTACGAGAAACTCGGCACTGAGATTAACAGCTATATGATTGATGAGTTCCAAGATACGAGCCGATTACAGTATAACAATTTTTAAACCATTGCTAGAAGAATCCTTAAGTAATGGGCATGACAATCTTATTGTGGGAGATGTTAAGCAGAGTATTTATCGTTGGCGTGGGGGGCGATAGCAGTTTGCTCGGCGAACAAGTGAATGCCTATTTTTAGAGAAATGGTTCATCTAGAACCTCTCAATAAAAAAATTTCCGCTCAGCTCCACAAATTATCAAATTCAACAACTTACTCTATCATACACTAATAGATAAAGCTCAACATCTCTACAAATCCTCTTTCACCGAACTATTTAATGGTGATGAAGAGGCTGCAGAAACTTTGCTAGCTCCTCTTTCGTCATTCTTTCAGGACTATCAAACACCACAGGAAATACCTGACAGCAAAGAAAAAGTCCAAGCAAGCAGAGGGGGCTGTGGTTATACACGAATACACCAGAACCCCCTACTTTGGAAGAACCATACGAACCTTTGGCTATTCTTCAAGAACGCATACCTAATTTGGTCATTAACCTACAGCAGAGAGGACTTAAAGCTAATGAGATAGCCATTCTTGTACGCACGAGAGAACAAGCAAAAGCTATTGCCGAGATACTCACAAAAAGCCAAAGAAGAGGCTCTTAATAGTGGAGATACTGACCTCAATAAATACTCGCTAGACTTCGTCTCTGATGGAGCTCTTGCTCCGCTCAACATTCTGACGATTGACTTTATCTTGGCTATCCTTAAGCTTATGATTAACGATAGCGACGATACAGCTCGCAAAGAAGTCGAAACAATGTACTTCAAGATTGCTCAGAAAAGCCATAGACATGGAGCGTGTGGATAAGTTACTTGCTAAGGGCTATCGCAGTCTTTACGAAACCATTGAATTAGTCATTGAGCATTTCAGTGAGTTATTCTATGATACTCAGGAAGGCGAGCGAGCAGAAGAAGCTGAGGAGAAAAAGCAAGACTAGCGAAACAGCCTACCTCATCAAATTCCTTGACACAGCTCTATCCTACCAGCAAGACCGCAGTAAGAGTATGGCTGACTTTATCGCGATGTGGCGAAGATACAGCGCACAAGATGCGCCTTAATATGCCTGAAGATGAGCGAAAAATTCAAATCCAAACAATTCATAAATCGAAAGGACTTGAATATCGGGCTGTGCTTATACCATTCTTGAACTGGGAAATGAGCCCCAAATCTCGCAATGACAACTACCAATGGGTCGATATGCCCAGAGCCCTAAAGGATATCTGTGGTGAAGCTGTTTCTTGCGTACCTATCAGAGTATCTAAAGACCTACTGAACTCCTTCTTTGCTGCAAGTTATATCCACGAAGTCCTTGAGACGGCTCAGGACTCAATCAATATCCTCTATGTAGCAAGTACTCGAGCTGTACAAGAGTTGCATATATGGTTACTCCCCGATAAAGACTTTCCCTTCCGACAAAAAGAAAGAGGATATTCCTCCGAAATGATAAATCTCGTGATGGATACCATGCCTAATTTAGCCCTATGAGCAAAAAAACAGGCTGGGGAAACACTATATCAAACTCTTGGACATCTAGAACCTCTATCCACTCTAAACCTACCTCAATATAAGGAAGAGAAGAGTAAAAGGCAACAAAACTTCAGATGAACAAAAACATAACTATTAGTAATATCCAAAGTTTTTGAGGCTCAAGACCGCATTGCCGAACTAAGAGAGGGATTAGCACACTTCGACAAGAGAACGAAACGTGATGAGGGTATTATCATGCATGAGATACTCAGCCAAATAACGACAGCGCAAGACCTAGATAAGGCAATACAAGTAGCTACGCTCAAAAGGCTATTTAGCACCCGAACGCAGTGACGCATTGCAGACCTTCCTTAGCAGGCTTATCACACAAGAGCATACACGAGCGTGGTTTGATGGCAGTGGGCGCGTGCTTAATGAGAACCCTATTCTAGGAGATAACTTATCGTACAGACCTGACCGAATTATTATTTATTCAGATAGAGCCGATATTATAGATTATAAATTTGGTATCGCCAAATCCCAACATAGAGAGCAAGTACTCAATTATGGTTATTTTGCTTTCGGAAAATTCTGGGCGAAAGGCTTCAAGTGCGTACCTATCTGTGGTACATTGACCTCCCTCAAGAGAAGGACGAACTAATAGAAGTATACAGCTAAGCTCTAATAGATATGGTATATGTACTTTTACTGAGAGGAGTCAATGTGGGAGGGAAAAACAAAGTCTCTATGAGTGATTTGAAAGAAGCACTCTCTAACGAGGGCTTTGAAGATGTAAGCTCTTATATCAATAGTGGGAACTTATTCTTTAGCAGTACTCAAAGCCTTGAGCATTGTAGTTCCGTAATAACTCACTTACTCGCAAGAGGTTATGCTTTTTCCTATTCCCTTTGTATTGATGAGCAAAGAGGATTATTTAGCAGAAAAAGCTGAATTACCTGATTGGTGGCAAGGAGATTTAGCAAGACGTGACGTTCTCTTTATCTCCAATAATACGGACAAGACAAGTATTCTAGACTTTATCAATACGTCCGAACTCTACAATGAAATAGTTTACATCGGGCAGCACTCTATATTCTGGGGCAAGTACGATGAGGCTGAATATCTGAAATCTACCTATCACAAGAAACTAATCAAACAAGATTTCTACAAAGCGTATTACGATTCGCAACGGCAAAACATACGATAAAGTAGCAGACATCCTTCAGGAGAAAGGATAAAAGTTCTAGTTCGTCTTACTAGAGTGTAAAAAAACTGATGCACTTAAAAATTTGCGTATTAAAAAGAATAATGATTTACTTTTGCATCATAAGAACCTATAAAAAGTAACGCCTATCGAATAGAACATTACATTTTTTGCAGATAACTAGAAGTCCAATCATTAATTGCTAGATAAAGCGATGAAGAGATTTAGACATATGAGCGACGAACAGCTAATCTCGCTCTACGAACAAGGATGTAATGAAAGCTTTTCGATGAACTCTTGATGCGTTACGATGCCTATATACACGGCTATATACGCTACTCTATCCAAGATGAAGATTTGGTAGAGGATATATTCCAAGATGCATTCATTAAAGTGATGACGACTATCAAAGCTGGTCGTTATACCGAAAGTGCGCGCTTTAAGCAGTGGCTAACACGTATTACCCACAACTTAATCATGGACACTTTCCGTAGAGAAAAGACTGCCGCTAAGTTTGAGCCTTACGGAGATGAAGATACTGTAGACCTCGCTTTCAAAGGCATTGCAAGCGAAGACCTAAACGGAGAAGAGCAAGTTATTCACCTAGATAGTATCAACGAACTGTACAGCAAAATAGCTATGCTCCCTGCCGACCAGCAGGAAGTCATTCACTTACGCATGTGGGAAGATAAGAGCTTTTAAGGAAATCGCTGACCTTACAGGGGTGAGTATCAATACAGCTTTAGGGACGCATGAGGTATGCCCTCATTAACCTACGTAAGCAGTATTAAGCTCGTTGTGCGCTTAATAGAAATATCTAGAAGACTTACTTCTGCCGATAAACAAGCTGATAAAGAGTTTGCTTAAGGCGAATAAGCATATCTTGAGGCAGGTTTGCTGTAGCCATTAGATACAGAGGAACAGAAACGCCACCTTCACGATAAGGAGGTTGTACATAATCAAAAGTCTTGCTTAACGAAACCCTAAGCGAGTATAGAAATCCAGCCTGCGCTGTGCCATTGGGGCAGTGCGGGCTGGTTCACGATTCTAAAAGAAGATGTTTACCATTAGCCAAATGTTTCAAGGCTTGTATCACTTGAGCCCCAATCCCTCAAGCCTCGTTGAGAAGAAGAAATCAGGAGATGCTCAAGATATAAAACTTCACCGAACTCCCACGCTGTAACGAAGCCAACAACATCATTATCGCAACTAATAAGATACAAGCATGCGGAGAAATCATCAGCTATAATCTCAGACCAATCACGGCGTTCCTCCTCAGGAAAAACTCATGATATACTCTCGCTCTAAATGCAATAAGTATGCACCTTTATGCTCTTGACTATTGAAAGGTATTAGTTTGATTTGCATCACACGTTACTATAATTAAGCAGATAGCCTACTGACATCAAAGCAGAAAACTAATCTTTCTACTAGAGATAACGCTCACCCTCTTTGCTTTGTTTTTCAGAAGCAACAAATATCACATAGTCAAACAGTAATCTTTATGGAAATACATTACCTTTGCTTCTGATTAAGTTTAAGAACAGAGATTATTCCGAATAAAATTCAGTCAAATATATACATATCATGAGTAAATCGCTAACTATCCTTTCGCTAGGTCTGCTTCTCGGCACGATGACGCCTAGCAAAGCTCAGTTGCTTATGCGCGGTAATCGCTATCCCGCTGTTACTATCGGGGGAACGCTTATCATGGATTCCTTAAACGTACAAGGCAAATCTTTTTGACATCCTTCGTCAAATCAAACAGCCTTACGCTATTGAAGGACGAACTGCGACAAATATCCAGCCAAATGATAAAAGGCTTTTTATCCAACAAGTTCTGTTAATCAAAAAGCCAAGGCTGTAATGGACGTTTATAGCTTCAATGTCGTATCTCCTACCTACACCAAGGGTTCACTCTCTATCAAGGGAACAGGTAGATATGCCATTTATTGGGACGATGAGCTACTTGGTTCTAACGAATATCACCCTGCTAACAACGATAGCGTACCAGCCTTGTCCGTTCCTTTTAGCCTAGAAGCAAGTCACGCACGCCTACAAGTGCGTTCTTTGCGTCTACCAAGCGACAACCTCTCTAGCGATTTCAGTCTCAGCTTTACTCCCGATAAAGGTTTACCACAGCTGGACTCAATGGCAACAGTTTCGGGAACACGCTACATTGATTGGGGAATATATTACACTGGCAAGCGACTCTATTACTCTAGTGTATCTCCTCAGGCAAAATATGTTCTAATTACTTATGCATACAAGACGCCTAAGGCAGGTGCTACTTATCAAGAGTTACGCGATGCTTCGGGTAAGATTATCCGCACGACGCAAGGCTTTGTCTGGTGCTCAATGGCTACCTAAGCAAGATATTTTAGTACAGCAACGCTCCAATGGTCTAAGACGTCAGTTACTCAAAAATCAATCCTGTATCGGGAGAAACATCTGTTTGGGTAGACTATCTACCGGGAACAAGCTATATGATTAGCCCTGACGAGAAGACTATTTACTTCTATCAAGAAGAAAAAGGGTCCTCGCAAAGAAAAGCTTGGCTATCCGCAGAGTATCTACTGATGACCGCATGCCCTCTTGGCGCAATCGAACGACTATCTACCGCTACAACATCTCAGACGGAGGATACGAACCTCTTCTTCATGGGCTTAATAGTTGCAGAATAGATGATATTAGTTTAGATGGTAAGCAATTATTAATCTCCCGTCATCGCACTGACATCACGCGTACACCTTATGAGCTTACAGACCTTTACCTCTATTCTACTGAAACAGATAAAATAGATACCCTACTTAAAGAGCAATTTGATATCGCAGGCTCTTCGTTCATTCCTGGCTCTAATGACTTACTTATCAATGCTTCGCCCAACGCATTCAAGGGCATAGGCAAGACCCTCGCAGAAGGAGTTACGGCTAATGGTTATGAACGAGAACTATTCCGTTACACCATTGGTTCGGGTAAGATTGTTCCTTTGACTAAGGATTTTTTGACCCTAGTATCATCGAACTCAAGTATAGCCAAAAAGCTTAATGCCTTCATCTTCTCTGCCGAGAATGGAAGTCGTAAGTCTCTCTATAAACTAGACCTTAAGAACAATCGCATCAACCAACTACCTATCAGTGAAGATTTCGTACGCTACTTCTCTGTAGCCGAGCACGGCACAGACCTTTGGTACATTGGGCAGAGCCTTAATAATGCGGACAAGCTATACAGAATAAACGCTAGTGGAAAGCAACAGCTCGTATGGGATTTTTCTAAGGAAAGACTACAAGACGTTCGCTTTTACTCCCGGTAAGGATTTTGTCTATACGACACCTGACGGTACTAAGATTGACTGCTGGTACTACCTACCGCCCAACTTTGACCCTAATAAGAAAGTACCCTATGATTGTCTATTACTATGGAGGTACTGTTCCTATTACACGCCAGTTAGAGACGGTTTACGACCTTGCGATGTTTGCTTCTCAAGGTTACGTTGCGTTCTCACTTAATCCTCGTGGCTGTACTGGTTATGGTCAAAAGTTTGCTGCAGACCACCTCAATGCTTGGGGAGACAAGACAGCTGATGATATAATCGGTGCTGTAAAAGCATTCTCAGACCAGCATTCATTTGTTGATAGCAAGAAGATAGGATGTTGTGGAGCAAGTTATGGCGAGCTTCATGACGCAATACCTACAAACTAAGACTAATATGTTTGCAGCAGCTATTAGTCATGCAGGTATCAGTTCGATTTCTAGCTACTGGGCTAATGGTTATTGGGGTATTGGTTATAGTTCTGTCGCATCTGCCGGTAGTTATCCTTGGAATAATCCCGACCTATACACCAAGCACAGCCCTCTATTTAATGCAGATAAAATCCATACTCCTCTACTCCTCCTACACGGTACAGCAGACGTTAATGTACCACCAAGTGAAAGTACAGCTCTATACAATGCTCTGAAAAATACTTGGACGTCCAGTAGAATTAGTTGAAATAACGGGCGAAGACCACCATATCATGGAACCAGATAGACAAGATGTTTGGATGAGAACTATCTGTGCTTGGTTCGCTAAGTACCTCAAGATAAGCCCCAATGGTGGGATAGTCTTTACCCTAAGACTCCTTACGAAAAGTAACGAGTCTGCTTAAGCTCTCCTTCTTGAGGAGATAATCAACAAGAGACCGCTGGGCGGTCTCCAAAAGGACAAATTTTACTTATCCTTTTGTGGAGCTTTTGCAGAATGCGGTAATCGCAAGGCATTGAGACTGAGGGCGCAGGGAGTTTACTCCTGTAAATGACCAAGCCTGAATGTCGATAATAACGCAGCGAGTGCCGCATAATGCAATGGCCTCAACAAGACTAAGAGGGTTGCTACACAACATGAGTGTGGCAACCCTCTATTTTTTTCTACCAATATGTTTCCAATAATCTATCGATAAGACCTGCATTCGCTGTAACTTACCGTCTATTGCCTATGACTTATTACCTTTGTACACAAAAATAAAAGATTGTACACCAATCATAGAGAGAATTCTTAGTGAATGAATAACGAAATATCGCCTTTCAGCCCACTACCTTGGACTAGTAGTGAACGCCCCTATCATCTGATTGCGGGACCTTGTTCGGCCGAGAGTGAAGCCCAAACAATGCGCATCGCTCAAGCCCTCAAAGAGCAAGGTGTCGGCATCTATCGTGCTAGCCTATGGAAACCACGAACGAAAACCCGGAGGCTTTGAGGGCGTAGGCATAGAGGGTCTGTCGTGGCTCGTGCGTGTACAGAATGAGCTCGGCATGCAGGCGATGACAGAGGTTGCGACTCCTGCACATATTGAGGTAGCACTGCGTGCAGGATTGAAAGGGCATATGGATAGGCGCTCGTACCACAGCAAGCCCTTTCGCTATGGCGGAGATTGCAGAGGCGCTTAAGGGTGTTGATGATGTCGTTGTTCTCGTCAAAAAATCCTATTAGTCCTGATATCAATCTTTGGGAAGGTTCGCTTCTTCGCTTAAAAGCAAGCTGGAGTAAAACATGTAGGAGCTATACACAGAGGATTTACTACGTACGGAGAGCAATTCTACCGCAATAGTCCTCTTTGGCAAATACCGATTGAACTCAAACTACGGCATCCCGAACTTACTATCCTCGTTGACCCTAGCCATATAGGCGGTAAACGCTCATTGATAGAGGGCATATCTCGCTCAGCTATAGAGATGCATTTTTGATGGTCTTATGGTTGAAGTACATGACCAGCCCGATATAGCTCTTAGTGATGCCGAGCAACAAATTACCCCCGAACGTCTCAAGAGCATAGCAGAGTCTTTTGAGCCTCAATGCGTACTGATAATGTTGATTCTCCCTGAACTCTCACAGTACAGAAATACGATTAACCATATAGACGAAGAAATCTTGCGTTTTGCTTGTTCGGAGAGGTGAAATAGCTAAAGGCCATTGGGCAGTACAAGCATAATAGAGGTATGTGCATTCTTCAGCCAGAACGTTATCGCGAACTGATGTCAAGTCGAGAACAACAAGCTCAAACACTCGGACTTGATACAAAATATGTACATGACCTCTTCAGCATCATTCACGAAGAGAGCGTGCGTTCACAGCAAGCCCTTCTTAATAACGCACCCACTAGGCTCGAAGATGAATAGAGTACTTATATCTCTAGGAAGTAATACCCATGCAGAGGCGCACATCCCTAGAGCCTTAGAGTCTTTACATAGCGCATTAGCCATAGAGCGAGAGACAGCGGCTATTCAAACAGAGCCTGTAGATTTTCCTTATCCATCGGGGCTATTTACGAACCTACTGATACTCGCCTACACCCCTATGAGTCAAGCCGACTTAATTACACTTCTGCACAACATTGAGCAAGAAGCAGGGCGAGACCGCAAACATCCAGAGCTTTGTAACGCTTGATGTAGATTTAATACAATGGAATGATGAGGTACTCAAAGCCACGAGATACGCTCCGCCCTTACTTCAAAACACTCGTTCAGCAACTCTTTGATTAGGACACAACTTATTTCTCTGAGCTGTCCTTAGGGATCAGCCTTTTTTCAGAACATCAATTAGCTGAAAAATCAACATTAAACAAAGGGGGAATACTCTGTTCATTTCCTATTCTGCAGACCTCGAGCGAGGTCTGTACAAACTACGGACTGAAGTTTGTACAGACTACAGCTGAAGTCTCCAGAAAGTACTACGTACTTACTAAATTTAAGTACGCGCACTCACTGAAGTAAGTACACGCACTTACGACAATGAGTACACGTACTTACAGAAGTGGTTACGCGCAAATACTAGAAATAAAAAGCTCCGCAAAGAATGGTACTCATACAGCCTTGTACTGAATTTGTACCACTCCTTGCGGAGCTATCATAAAATATTGAAACCGTTGCATGGTCTCCAAAAGAACAAGTGAAACTTATTCTTTTGTGGAGCTTTTGCAGAATGCGGCTTTCGCAAGGCATTGAGACTGAAGGTACAGGAGTTTACTTCTGTAAATGACGGGGCCTGAATGTCGATAATAACGCAGCGAGTGCCGTGATTATGCAATGGTCTCCATTAGAAGACCATTGCATCTAGTATTAGAGTTACTTCTTCAATACAACTACATTTTCCTGCATCTTGCTTATCGGTAAGCTTAATCCAAGTAGGTCTAGCCTTACCGGGCTCTATCTCAATAGTGAATGTACGACCTTCAGCATTGTCATCCTTGTAGAAATAGGTAGGTCCGTCTGGCTTTCTCCAGTTTTGAGGGAATATCTATAGTTCCGATATTTGAGAAGCCCATAGCCAAGTAAGATGCACAACGATAAGGAACAAGTGCAGAATTCCAAGAGTCAGGATTTTGCTATTGTTGCAGCTAAATCATAAGTAATTTTAATTTCATTCTCTGAAATCTTCTCAGCTTGGAGGTGCAAATCAAGAGGAGCGAACTTTATCTGTACCATACTCAAACTTATTAGTAAAGATACTCAGATGGCCATTGGTAAATCCGAAGAACACATACTCATCATTAACCTTACCACCATAGCGTGTCAGGAATGTGTTTATCTTACTAAATGCTTGCTGGAAACGACCCTGAGAGCCCTGTTGTGTATAATGCCATCTACTACCTATAAGAATATCGTAAGGTACGTGACTACTTGTTATACTTATTTGAGCCGTAGCATCTTCCAAACGAGGGTCGTCACTATTAGTTTTATTAACTAGCGCTGAGACTGTAATACCATCAACCGTAAATGGCTTATAGAAAGATATGCCCGTATCTGTATAATTATAGGGTTCATTGTAGCTCTTGCCCTTATAAGTAAAGACTAGATGTCGCTTATTGGTCATTTTAGCACCTTTCACTACCTCACCCTTAATCTTAAATACAGGTACAGAGATTTGGAAGATATCAGCAGCTTCCTTCTGAGCTTTCACTAGAACATCCCAGCCAGCGGTCTTAAGCGGAGTCAGCGTAGCTTCCGTTCCGGTACGCACGCCCTTAAGCACAACTTTCTCTGGAGATAAGCTTATAATGCGATAAGAATAATCACCATCAGCACCAAAAGCTAGGTTCTCTGTAAAGTCTTTACTATTAGGCTCCGAATAACGGTGGATAGACTTTGTTGTAAGTATTGAAAATCAGCGTCGGACCATTAGAGTTCTCTACCTCATAAAGTGATCGAGAAACAACATCATCTTTAGCTTGCAATTCATCAGAAGATGAGAGCGTACCATCTTTATCAAATTGAACGAAGAGCGTATAACCACCATACTTCTTATCCTTAGAAGGATAAATAGTCATCTTCCAGCCATAAACAGAAGATTGCAATGTCGTTAAAGCTTCTTGTAGAGACTGAGAAGTACGCTCAGCTGGAGTTGTACTAAATACATTTTGGTCTTTCTGACATGAAGCAGTAAGCAATACACCACTCAAGCACAGACCTTGTAATATCTTAGCATATATCTTTCTCATAACTAATTACTTTTTACCGTTAAATCATCTAGATTTTGCTCTTTAACCTTAGCTTGTCTCTTTTGAACGATATCTCGTAGTTGAACGAGGCTAAGTCCCCATTCAGTTCTCAGATAACTTTCTACGATTGCATACTTAGCTTGGATTAGTTCTCTTCCTGCAGTGCCTGCAATAGCTAATCTAGCCGCCCACACATTAGGAGCATCAGTCATGAATATCGATTGAACCTCTACGAAGTCTTCTCCATGCTGGCTTGAAGCATAAGGACTTATAAAACCTGCTCTTAGAGCATTAACCTGACTTACATCCAACTTATCAAGTACATGAACACGGTCCATATACAGTTCCAAATCACTCTTATACTCTGGATTTTATTGTACTTCCGTTAGTGTCTTTTGCAGTTCCTGCAAACGAGTCTTCTCTGCATCTGTTGGGGTTTTCTTCTTTAGAGAGAGTACTGTATTCACGATAGAGCTTAAGCAATCTCTGCTAGCCCTTAGCAGTGCACCTTCTTAGTTCTTCAGTCACAATATCCTTAGTATCTTCAGGCGTATCCCATTTTTTACTCCATGAGTCAGAGACATAAGCATTAGCTGTTATCTGCTGGAATTCCTTTGGATAAGCCTTAGTTTGATTTTGGATATGACCAAACTCATGGTGTACAGTCTTGAAAGTACAACTCATTTAGAGCTTCAGGTTTAGAAGGGTCAAGATTGTTTACATTGTAAAGCGTCATCTTTGCGTCCACCTTCTGCCGTACCCAAGACCATCGTTCCATTGGTATTATAGGCAGGAGAACCAATAAGGTCTACTATCTTAGGGAAAAGTGAGCGAACAAACTCTGTAGACCCCGTTGCTTCATCGTAAGTCTCTAGGCATAGATACTTAACAAGGTGTGCCATTCGTATGCTCTTCTCAAACTCGGCAGGGAGCGAGGTGATAAGTCATAGACGTTTCATTGTCCTTAATCTTATATCTCAAGTCGATATTATAGGGCTCAAGGATATTATGGTCCAACCACTTATCGAAGTTATTGCTTACAGTAGGCTCTGTTATAACTACACTCTTGCTATAGTCGATAGGATTATCTTCCGAACAAGCGAATAGGTTAACAAGACATATTGCGAGGGTCAAGGATTTTATATTCTTCAGTTTCATAACTACATCACTAAAACTTTGATTCTACTTACGATTAGGAGCAAGTCCAGCTGTAATCACATCTGCAGGTAATTGCAGAGCTCTACGCTTATCATCTTTCTTGAGGACATTGCTTGTAACTGTGACCTTAGAGCCATCAGATACATCTACACGAGTAATCTCTATTCCATAGCGCTTAATATCGAACCAACGCAAACCTGTGTGGATAGTTTCGATACGGCGCAGGTGAAGAAGTACTTGCAAATACTCTTCTTGCTCTGGAGTAATCGTCCAACTAGGATTAAGTTGCTTACGAGGCGTTGGAAGCTGTGGAGTTGAGTACTTCGTTTCCTTTATTCCAAGTCTTAATCTTTTGCTCTGTAAGCTCAACCTGACCACTATAAGCATTAGACAAATATGCATTCATATCAGCTAAAGCAGCCTCCTTCTCGCCGAGCATAATCTCAGCTTCAGCCTTGATAAGGAGCGTTTCATCAGTAGTAAATTCTACCTGTGTAGTACGTAGATACCCTGTACCAGCGATTCGGTCAGTTATCTCAAACTGCTCAGGGTAACGAGGGAACAAAATCTTACGATAAGGCTCTTGCACATGCTCACCCTTAAGTTTAAGTTCTGTTGAACCCCAAGCATTGGGAGCCTCAACTGTTTCCTTAGCTGCGACAAAGTCTGAGTGCGTGTACCTTGCACCGATAGTATAGAAACCATAGATGCGACCAAGCCCAGAGTAAGACGCAATAAGTAGTAGATTATTGGCATTGCTTGGGTCTATAAATTTAAGTGCTCTATTCTTAAATCCATCAGAGCCACTTGGCAAAAGCAAGCAAAGCATCATAATCACGAAGTAGACCTTTGACATTGCTACCCAACACTTGAGATGCATACTTTTTCGCCAAATCCCACTTCTGATAGTAGAGATAGAAGCGAGCAGCAAAAAGCTTCAGCTGCCTTCTTATTAAAGTGATACTTAGGTACTGAGTAGCTATTATCCGAGATTAGGGGCAAACCCTCCTCAATATCTTTAGCGATATGCTCATAGTTCCCTGCGATAGACTCACGAGTGTAAATAGGGCTTCAGAGTCGTCTCTGGACGAGTATTGTAAGGAACGCCTAGTTTGTTTTGCTGCTGTAGCTCGCATCATAAGCCTCAGCAAACACATTAACAAGCACGAAATGATTGAATGCTCGACAAAGCAATGCTTCCCCCTTTTGAGCTTGAAGATTTGCTGGGTTCCCAGCCTTCTCAATAATTTCTAGAGCCGCATTGGCTGTTTGGATTGCACCATAACAAGACTCCCATGTACCCTCTAGGGTCATCATTATCTGTTTCTGTTATATCCTCCCAAGCATAAATCTGGTCGTAGAAAGGCTTTGTATTAGCATCGGCTTCCACATTGTGTACCACGTTATCACTAGAGTATTCGCAATACATTGAATAAAGCTTCTCTGGATAAGCTGTGATGAGCAAACTTCTTACATCTTCAGCACTCTTAACTTCTGCTCTGTTATCTGGTAATGTAGAGAGAAAGTCGTTACAACTCGTCAGCGATAGAAGCGCCGAGGTTACACCGCATATAGTGATATATTTTCTAAACTTCATCTTCTTATTATCTTGATAGTTAGACATTAGATACCAACACGTAGGGTAAGCGTCATTTGCTTAGCTAATGGTGTAGCCACCCCACCAGTATTGAAGAACTCTGGGTCCTGCCCATTGAGTTTGCTATCTGAATACAACAACATTAAGTTCGTTACTTGCAACTTCATATTTATATCGTGCACAGATAGCTTCTTAGCCCATGTTTTAGGCAAGTCATAACTTAGAGATATTTCCTTGAGACGTACAAAATCTCCCTTAGCAATACGAACATCTGAGTAGTTATAGGCATTGTATACCTTATTCAAATCATTAGTCGTATAGTGCTCTCTCTTAGATATTATAGTAGGGATGTTTGTCTTGTCTTCATCGCCCGGACGTATCCATCTATTTCTCAAATTCACGAGGCATACTGCTGAGATCTGAATAATGGTCCTTAAAGATTGGGTCTAGACGCACAACATTACCTAGAGAGTATGTCAAGAAGACATTTAGCTTCAAGCCCTTATAACTAAAGGTATTGCCTAGTGAGCCATAATCCGTAGGGTCTACTGAACCTTCATACTTAAGGAAGTCTAGACCTTCTCTTTGCTGGAAGTTAACATTGATTGGTAACTTCTGAGTATGCTCAGCATCTGCATAGAAAGAAGGAATACCCTTATCATTCAGACCTGCAAAATGGAATAGAGAACAATGCTCGTACAGGGTAACCCTCTACCCCAGAAACCAGTACCACTAATCAAGTCAATCATACGCTGTCTATTCTCCAACTTAGACACCGTATTACGCGAATGAGCATAAACAAAGTCTGTTGTCCATGAGAAATTCTTTGTCTTGATATTAGTTGTAGATACCGAGAACTCAACACCATCAGACTGCATAGAAGCGACATTACCATACTTCACCGTTGAACCTCCTAGACCCATCGTAGTGATAGGACCTATCAAGTCGAAGTTATTACGATGATACCAGTCAAAGCTAAAGTTAATGCGGTCCTTAAGTAGGCCTGCTGTTAAACCGAGGTTCAGCTCATGCTTCTTCTCATAAGTCAGCTCGCTATTCTCTGGGTGCGTAATCCTGTAACCTGTTTCCTGCAAAGAAGACTGGTGTCTCCAAGGCGTTGTACTCTTGATGATAATCGTAGAGTTGGTTACGCTTGAAGGTCCTTTATCTGCCGTCAATGAATAAGAGGCTTTGAGTACAAGCGATGAGAGTGTAGGACGAAGGGCTGAGAAGAATTTCTCCTTATCTACAGTCCATGAACCAGATATATTCCATGTAGGGTAACCAACGAGCAGAAGAGCTCTTACCCATCTTATTAGTACCTTCATAACGAACAGTTCCATTCAAGGTGTATTTACCAGCAATTGAATAGGTTGCATTGGCGAACATCGCTACATTGCGGTAGCGAGTATTAGAGAGGTAATAATAGTTTGAACCTTCCTCTTGTAAGCGTTTGAAAGTATAGATAATCAAATAGAGGTGTTTCTCCCTTTCCATACTGCATACCCACACCATCGAAACCCTTCGCATGTCTATCGTATGCATTAACTTCTAAACCACCGAACAGACTCAAGATATCTTGTCCAAAAGTCCTTGATTATATGATGCTGAGGCACGGAAGTCCCAAGCAGTTAGGCTATAACTATTGGTATTGAAGTATCCACCCACAGGTAGCGTAACCTTAGGCAAATCATAAGGCTTATCAGGGTCTTGATAGAGCTGAGGATTGTTCTTAAGTATAGCCGCAGTATAAGCAGCTCTCTGAGACTCTGCCTGATTAGACTTTTCTTTGATTATATGCTCTGTCTCACTACCAGAATACTTAATATCTCCTAGGACAGCTAGCTCTAGCCCCTTAAGAGGTTTGTACTTAAGTTCGCCTTGAAACTTCAAGTCTAGCACATTGAGGTCTAGATAGTTATTATCTAGCTCGTTGAAGATATTAAATGGCGCATAACTACGCACATAGTTTTCATTAGGACTTAGTACACGAGAAGTATTAAGCGCATAAGAATATGGGTTTATATCAAAGTCACGAGATACTTCACCAGTCACTGCATTGGTTCCTTGACTCAATGTACCAGGAGCACGCTGCTTACGCAATGAGGTATTAGCAATCAGATTAACAGACAACTTAGGGGTTAATCTTATACGTTGTATTCAGATTAGCTGTATATCTGTTCACTGAGCTCTGCTTAGTCCACCCTGGGTCAAACATTGCCGAGAGAGAAGCATATAAGCTCATCTTATCTGTACCTGAGCTTAAGCTCACCGAGTGGTTGCTGAGCACATTATCATTAAAGAGCAAATCAAACCAGTTGGTATTGGCATACTCACCTGTTTCACGAAGATACTTAGCTCTTTCCGCATCTGTATTCCTCAAAACACCTGAGTTAACAAGGCTGTACATCTTGCCATATATACCCGAACTTGAAGCATTCGAAAGCGATGCAAGCTCTAACCAGCCCTTTTGCTCCATCTCTCTATACACGCTCATCTGCTGCTGAGAGTTCATGATGTTGAACTGATTATAATTAGGCTTCAATCGGTATGTATATTCACCTGTATAAGAGATACGACTAACACCAGCATGTCCCTTCTTCGTGGTTATTACGATGACACCAGCCATCGCTCTAGCTCCATAGATAGATGTAGCTGAGCCGTCTTTAAGCACCTGAAAGCTCTCTATGTCATCAGCATTAAGACCAGCAATAGCCGAACTGATAAGCGTCGTAGCATCACCACTAGCTAGAGCATCAGCACTAACTTCGACAACATCGTCCATCACGACACCATCAACAACCCATAGAGGCTTAGAGGCACCGTAGATAGAAGTTGCACCACGCACACGAACCTTAGGAGCTGAACCAAATGTACCAGAGACGTTCTGCACAGACACACCAGCAGCCTTACCTCTAGAGCACGAGATACATCAGCGATACCGTCCATCTTGCTCTTATCACCAGATATCTTAGTAGCAGCACCTGTAAACAGACGCTTATCTACTTTAGACATACCTGTTACGACGACATCTTGAATGACATTATTGTCGTCTTGCAGAACAATCTTGAGTTCTTTCTTGCCTTGAATATTAACTTCCTGAGTCTTCAATCCCATGAAAGACACAATCAAGGTATTCGCTCCCGAGGGAACATTTAAGCTAAAACGACCATCTAGATTTGTCGCTACTCCTACGGAGCTATGACCCTTAACGATGACAGAAGCTCCTATTATAGGAGTGCCGTCTGCCTCAGTCACAAGTCCTTTGACTAATCTCTGCTGAGCCAAGAGTTCCACACTCGAGCCAAGCAGAAGACTTGCACACACAAGTGGTATTAGTTTTCTCATTCTTAGACTATGTATTAGTTAAACGTACAAAACAAAAATTATGCATTTATACTACAAAAACAAACTTACATCACCATTTAATGACACATTTCACATCAATAACATATCATAAAAATCAACTTTTAATTAAATAAACGACACAACAATTAAACAAGTGTACAATACAACTAAAGATAGAAAGTATATATTGAACGATTTGGCAGAAAAAAATAAAAATTTTCATTTTTTTCTCAAAAAAATAATGCACTAAACTAGGATTAAAAAACGTTACAACAAGACTATTCACAAACTCTAAAACCAAACATAAAAAGAACAATCTTTAGGCAAAAAGGAACAAAGAAATCATAGAAACTTCTACGAGAATACTCCATCGTTGTTCTCTTCCTAAGCACTTGATATTAGAGTGCAAGAAACTTATTTATCAACAGAGTATAAGTTGTTTATTTCAGTCTAAAAGCCCTCAACCAAACCTCCACTTAAACTACTGATAACTAAAGTCTAAGCGCAATATAAATTAGATAATAACGAATAAATCTGCAGACTTCAGCTGTAGTCTCTACAAACTACAGCTGAAGTTTGTGCAGACTACACGTGTAGTCTGTACAGACTTCGCCGAGGTTTGCAGAATAGGAAGCGCAATTAGCATTTCAGGTTACGCTATACAATAGCTTTTACTACTCTATCCTACAAAAAAATATAGCAAAGGCTGCCGTTATTGATACGACAGCCTTAGATTCATAAATGTAGTGATAATTAAAGACTACTTCTTAGGCGTATAGATAGACATACGCTTAACATAGATATTTTTCAGCGGTCTATCAGCTTCATCTGTTTCTACCCTTTGAATTTTATCAATCGTTCCCCATCCATCTAGCAAACGACCAAAAATTGTATAGGCACCATCTAGATGAGGTGCTCCGCCTTTATGCATATAAGTATCCTTCTGCTCTTGCGTATAATCCATACCATTCTTCTCTGCCTCTTTCTTCAAATCTAATGCCGTGTAATACTTCCCCGTCACAACATAAAAATTGAGAAGCTGATGACAAACGTTTAGGATTTAATTCATCACTAAGACGAGCAGCAGCAAGCACACCACGCTCATGAACATACAACTTAGGAAGTATCTCTGCTTCCAAAGTTCCTGATAAGCTATCATCCTCTAGTTCTTCTGCCTTTTTGATATTTGGGCTTCTTTAGACAACATATTTCCACCCTGCACCATAAACTCCTTAATAACGCGGTGAAAAAAATAGTGCCATCATAAGCTCCGGACTTTACCTTCTCAATGAAATTATCACGATGACGAGGTGTTTCGTTGAAAAGTTCTAAGACAAACTTTCCCTTAGTCGTCTCCACTAAAATTTGCGTACGCGACTCTTGAGCTTGAGCTCCGAAATTCAGAAAAATGAGAGTAACAAGTAAGACAGAGTGTAATAGTTTAGTCATAAATAGCTTCTGTTAGTGCGGTAAAGGTACTCAAATTAAAATAATAGGCATATATAAAGAAAGTAGCCAGCAATGATATCATTGCTGGCTCTTGCTTATATATTTTTACTCTGAATGGAAGTTTGTCTCAATCTACCTTACTTAAGAGTAACATTAGATGTATTAAGATGAGAGAAACCATCTAATGGAGCTGTACCAGCGTAAATCCATAATTAGGAAGTACTGCCTTCTTTAAGCCATTCTTATCAATAGACTGAAGAACCTTAACTACTCCGTCCCTATTAACACCTGTAAGCTCAAGTTCATCTACCGTAACACCTCTAAGGTTTGATTCTTGAGACGATAGATTAGGTGCATTAGTTATTACTAACTTCTTAGCAGTAACACCATTTAATGAAACATCTCGCAAATCAGGATGATTCTTTAACTCTAAATCAAAATTCTTTGATCCAGTCGGATTTGATACTAAAACCAACTGTAACTTAGTACTTCTATCAAATGAAATCTTTCCAAAATAAGGAGATATCAACCTTGTTTCTACCAAGTTAGGCAGATTATTTAAATCAACAATCTGCTCAGTCAGAGGCGAACGAGCTAATATTTTTTTCGAATGTTATTATTAGTAGGCCAAATAACTTTTGCAAAATTTGTATCTTTTTCTGGTGCTCTCAAGCCTAAGAAAAGTTCATTAAGATTTGACATCTTACTAAGATCAACAGTACCAAAGTTATACCCAGCAAGAGTTAGAGAAGTTACATTAGTAAGACCTGACAAATCCAATGCCAAAGTCTGATTCACATGACGCTCCTTACTAACAATTCTTAGCTTTGTTAGCTTAGCCATTTCCTCCTGATCTGAACTTCTGTAAGATTATTACCCGAGATGTCCAGACTAGGCAAATCATCTCCAGAAATTGCTAGCTTCGTAAAAGCTTTCTTCCTTTTTAAGAAAATCTTATTCTGAGGATTTGCTGTATAAGTAGTTCTGTTAATAGTTATAGATTTACCTGCAGGAACAGTCAGAGTTATATCAGCATTACTTTCCTGTGCATTACCAGAGTTAGTATTACCAGCATTCGCACTTCCGCCATTGTTATTATTCCCACTGTTATTTTTCTCCAGTAGTGGTATTACCATTACTTCCATTATTAGAACCACCATTATTGCTTGGAACAGGGGTTGTAGGGATTAGGCTTTATTGGTTCATTACTTGATTTCTTTCCACAAGAGCTAGCACCTAGTACCAATGCTACTACAAGTGATAAGCTTAAAAAATTTTCTGTTCATATTTTGACAATTTGAATTTATACTTTCAATCAATTTGAGCTGTTATTATTTGCAAAGGTAGTAAAATTTTCTTTATCCCCTATATAATCCATGAAACTATATTGGCTATACATCTGAAACTTAATAATTTTTCTACATCAAAAAATATCCATGTATCTATCCACATGATAATCTCATTACTTTCTCACCGAATAAATTCATATTTATTAACTAAATTTTGCAGAAGAAATTATTGCTTAAATGAATCAAGCAGACAACAATAATAACACCTATATATTTTAAAAGTATGACTAAGAAATTAATGCTTGTAGCAGGTCTTCTCTGCTCTACTCTAGCTGTATCAGCTCAAGAAGAAACATCTACTTCTAAATGGAAGATAGGCGGTATCTCTGGACTTAACCTATCTCAAACTTCGCTCACAAACTGGTCTGCTGGTGGTGAAAAACTCTGCAACATGGAATTTATACCTCAATGCATCAGCAAACTATAAGGGCGAAAAAGTGGAACTGGGATAACACTCTTAACACGGACTTTTGGTAAAACATTTACTTCTAGCAACAAGTGGCTCAAGAGCATGGATAAGATTAACCTAACATCTAAGTTAGGTCGCTCTCTTACTAAGCACTGGAATGTATCTATCCTTGGAGACTTCCTGTCTCAGTTTGACCTTGGGTATGATGGTGCAACAAACCCTAATATAGCAGGAAACAAAGACAAATACATCTCTAAGTTCTTCGCTCCAGCATACCTAACTGTTGCTGCCGGTTTGGACTACAAGCCCAATGATGACTTCTCATTACTAATCTCTCCTGTCACAGGTAAGATGACGTTTGTATTTGATAAGAAACTCTCTGATGCTGGTGCTTTTGGAGTAAAACCCGGTAATCATGCACTATACCAACTTGGTGCATCTAGTGTAGCTAACTACAAAAAGGCTCTCGCTCAGAACATCAACCTAGTTACTAAGCTGACGCTCTTTACTCCTTACGATAAGAACTTTGGCAATATCGATATTAACTGGGATATGATGATTGCTTTCAAAAATCAACAAATTCCTTACTACTACTCTTACAACAAACCTCATCTATGACGATGATATTAAGACGAAAGATAGCGAAGGAAATATCCGTGGTGCTAAGGTACAATTCCGTGAAGTTCTTGGATTTGGTCTAGCATATAGCTCTAAACGAAAGCAATATCAATACAAATCCTCTGCCTAATCTAGTTATGATTAGGCAGAGGATTTTCTTTTCCCTTTACTCTATAACTTAAGCTTATCCTGAATCAGTATTATGTTGTATCTTTGCCACTTGTAATCATAGAAGTCATTCAATGAATTGGAAACGATTTAATCTATTCAACAATGTCCTCGGCTGGGCTACAGGTCTCATTGCCGCCATTGTTTACCTGCTAACCATAGAGCCTACAGCGAGCTTATGGGACTGTGCAGAGTTTATAGCATGTGACTACAGACTAGAAATTGGACACCCTCCCGGTGCTCCTTTTTACATGCTCGTCTACAACGTAGTCTCTCACTTAGCTCCTAATGCAGAAAAAGCTGCACTATACGCCAATGCTACAAGTGCTATTATCAGTGCTTTCTGTATTTTTGCTCCTATTCTGGACACTCACGCACATGCTTCGTAGGCTTATCATGCCTACGTTCAGACTAGACAATCCTCAAGTACACCTCACAAAGGGTGCGCAAGAGCTCAGTCTTAGCCAAAGTATCCTCATTTTTGGAGGTGCGCTCGTCGGTGCGCTCGTGTACACATTTACAGACTCCTTTTGGTTCTCTGCCGTAGAAGCTGAAGTATATGCATTCTCCTCGCTCTGTACTGCCGTCGTCGTATGGCTCATGTTCAAGTGGGAAGAGCGTTCACAAGAAGAGGATTCAGATAGATGGATTATTCTGATTGCCTATTTAATGGGATTAAGCATCGGGGTACACCTACTCAATCTGCTCTGTCTGCCTGCGATGGCACTCATCTACTACTACCGCAAAAGTGAAAAACCTACATTCTGGGGTGCAGTAGTGTCTGTCCTTGTATCCTTTGTCCTCATCATCGTGATGATGTACGGCATTGTACAGGGTGTGCCTAAGATGGCTGGACGCTTTGACTGGATATTTGTCAATGACTTAGGCTTTAGTTTCAATTCAGGTCTGTATGCTTATCTTGTACTTATCTTTGCATTGCTATCATGGTCTGTCTATGAAGCGCACGCAAGCGTTAAGGCTGGAAAGATTTCAACTCGCCTACTGATCGCATCACTGGCATCTATTATCCTACTTGGAATACCTTTCCTTGGTGAAGGATTCTTCCTAGGTTTCATACTATCAGCAATTCTTGTTTTTGGAGCGTTCTACTTCCGCGATAAACTTTCTCCCAAGCTCGTTCATACCATTCAGCTTTCTCTTCTAGCTATCGTTATTGGCTTCTCTTCTTATGGCGTCATTCTCGTACGTGCGCTAGCTGATACCCCTATGAATGAGAATGCTCCAGCTAATGCCTTCTCACTACGCTATTATCTTGCTCGTGAACAATATGGCTCGGCTCCTCTTATCTACGGACCAAGCTTTGCCTCTCAACCAACAGGTGTTACAGCGGGAAAAGAGATACTTGGAAAGGCCGCTAAAAAAATCGCCTACAGACCCTGATAAATATGAGAAGCTAAGCGAACAGAATGAATACGAATATAGCTCTGAGGACAAGATGCTCTTCCCTCGTGTTTATAGTCGTCAGCATGCTCCTTACTACAATAGCTGGATGGGACGTGAAGATGAAGATATGTCTGCGCCTTCATTCGTAGATAATCTAACTTACTTCTTCAACTACCAGCTCAACTATATGTACTGGCGTTACTTTATGTGGAATTTCGTTGGTCGTCAGAATGATATTCAAGGACAAGGAGACCTCCTAAGTGGTAATGCTGTTACTGGATTTAACTTTATTGATAAGCTCTTTGTAGGTGACCAGTCTACACTCCCTGACTACCTAAAGAATAATAAAGGACACAATGTCTACTATGCACTTCCTTTGCTTCTAGGACTTATCGGTATGTACTATCAGATTTCGCGTACACTTATCCTAAGAAGGAAAAAAGATAGCGAAGAACTGGAAGCCCTCAGTAAGTGATAATACAACGCCTATTGGTCATCAGAGCTTTTGGATTGTGTTCATGCTCTTCTTCATGACAGGTATCGCCATCGTACTATACCTCAACCAAACACCGGGGCAACCTCGTGAACGTGACTATGCTTATGCAGGTTCGTTCTATGCCTATGCTATTTGGGTCGGAATGGGAGTACCTGCGCTCTACTACCTACTTAAGAAGACGAAGCTATCAAACCTCTCTTCTGCTGGACTAGCAACAGCTCTTGCACTCATTGTTCCTTTTACAGATGGCAAGCCAAAACTGGGACGACCATGACCGCAGTGGACGCACGATTGCACGTGATGCTGGTATCAACTACTTGGAAAGTCTTGAGCCCTAATGCCATTCTTTTTCTGCTATGGTGATAATGATACCTTCCCTCTATGGTACATACAAGATGTGGAACGTGTACGCACAGACGTCCGTACAGTGAACCTAAGCTACCTCTCTGGAGACTGGTACATCGACCAAATGCGCAGAAAGACTTACACAGGTGAAGCTCTGCCGTTTAATCATCTAACACCAGACTTCTATTATCATCACGAGGTTGCTTATATTGGAAATGAAAACTCTGAGACTCTTCCTCTAGATGAAGCGCTTAAGCAAACTGTAATTAAAACAGGTAGTGAAGATCCTATTTTCCCAACTACAAGTACAGAACTCTATGCAGACTCTAGTGCCATAGCGAAGAAGCTACCTGCTAAACTAGCTCTCAAGCTAGATCTATGATGCATCTTGACTTCTCGGGTAAACGTTATCTAGACAGAGGCTCTTTGGCTGTCCTTGACGTCCTCGCAGCAAATAAGTGGAAACGTCCTATTTATTGGACTAGCACATCGCCTCGCGATGTATTCAATAATATGGAAGACTACTCTCTGCAAACAGGAATGGCTTACCAGCTATTACCAATCAGTTTTGCCAAGGAGCCTGCTAGCGATAGCACTGAGGTAGAACGCCTCCACAACGTGAACACAGAACAGATGTACAGAAATGTCATGACTAAGTTCCGCTTTGGTGGTGCTGATAATCCTAAGGTTTATATGGACGAGACAGCCCGCAATATGGCTAGTGGCATTCGTAATAATGTCTTTGTTCCTCTCGCTAATGCGCTTATGCAGGAAGGAGATACAGTACGAGCTAAGGAAGTGCTTACAAAGTGCTTAAAGGTTATCAATCCTAAGGTTGTACCTTATGACGTCTACAGTCTTCGCCTTGTAGAAGCTCTTTATAAAATAGGCATGACTCGTGAAGCTGATGACATCAATAAGCTTGTAACGAACAATGCGATGAACCTCATCGTTTGGATGCTGAACCTTGATAACGATAAGCTACAACGCCTAATGAAAAAGCGGTGAATTGTACCGAGCTTATCAAACAGCAAGTATGGGTATTAAGTTGGCTCAGGAGAATAACAGACCAATCCTTACCCAAGAAGAGGCTAAACTAAACAAGTATCTTACAACGCTTCAAGCTAACTAAGCTTTTCACTATCAAGAGTACTCTTCAATGGGTTTACTTAATCGGCTGCTTAGCCGCGTTCCGCTACTCTACCGCGCCTTCTTTCCGGGGGCGCGGTGGTATATTCCCTCCCTTGAGGGTAAAAGTGTTTACCTTACTTTCGATGATGGTCCTATTCCTGAGATTACACCATGGACACTTGACCTCCTCGATAAGTATCAAATTAAGGCAACATTCTTTTGTGTAGGTGATAATGTGCGCAAATACCCTCAGATATTTGAGGATATTAAAGCACGTGGTCATCAAGTAGGGAACCACACCTTCCACCACCTCAAAGCACTAAAATACACAACTACATCCTATATGAAAGATGTATTTGAGGCACATAAACTAATCCAATCTCGCTACTTTCGGCCTCCTTATGGGCACATGCGCTTAGGACAGATGAGAGAGGTTAGCCATAGCTTTGAGATTATTATGTGGGATGTACTTACTCGAGATTATAATCACAAAAAGGAGTCCTAAACAAGTTCTTCAGAACGTTATGGACTATACGCGTAATGGCTCTATCATAGTCTTTCATGATAGCATTAAGTCCGAACGCAACTTAAAAGAAGCCCTACCTCAAGCTATTGAATGGCTACTTCAAGAGGGCTATCAATTTAAGCGTATAGGAGATGCGCCTTAGCTCATTATCAACTAAGAGCTCATTTCCATAAAGCATTACAGCTAATATAAGCAAATTCCCCACCAAGTATAAAACTTGGTGGGGAATTCTATTTCTAAGCGAAATCTGAATAATTTCTATTTAGATGAACTTTTTGATTTTTCTCTGTCAGTTCCTTCAAAGACTTAATCAACTCATCAAGGTTCATACCACTACGCTCACTCATCATACGTACATTTGCCTTAGGTATGATGATGCGTGCCAATGGAGAATTAAGCATAGAAAAAGCTTTATTGAGCTTAGGTAACTCTTGCTTTAGTGCTGGATAAGTACTCAATAAATCCTTAACCCTTGTATCCGGAGTAATCTCTAATGCTCCCACTTCATTAGCTGGTTCATGCTTCTCCTCGCTCTCAGCTGGAACTGGTTCCTCTGCAGGCTTAGTTGCTTTCCTGATGAATAAGCGGCATCATGCTTGCTGGCTGCTGTCGTATCATTACTCCATTTAAATAGTGTACGTGAACCTTCGAGCTTGCGAATACGAGAACAATCCTGCATCATCTCAAGCACACCACGGAAGCGACCATTTTCGTCTCTCACAGCTACATAATAGATATAAATAAATAAGTCACCCTTTATTTATCCAAAAAGTCCACTGTATCCTGCTCGCCCGTACGAAACTTCTCAATAATCTCTTCTACAAGATGTACACTTGTGCGAGGGGTGACAATTCTTCACATCTCGTCCAATCACATTCTTACTACGAGGGAATACTCTGTGCTCTGTATCTGTATAGAACTTAACGATTTCGTTTTCGTCCACATACGATATATCTACAGGCATGTGCTTATAGATAAGATTGATTTGCTCGAGGGTGAGTTTACCAGTAGCCACATCCAAGACGGTATCCGCAGAAGCATTTCCGCCAGCAGAATAACCATACTTATTCAGTAGTGATGCTAGCTCCGTACCAAATCCAGCTTGAGGAACCGCACTATTTTCATTAGATGGTGCTTCTTCCGTCTTCTTTTCAGACTCAAGGGTAATAAACGCAAAACCTATTTCCCTATCGCCACTCTTCATTTCCTCAAACTCAGCGGGACTAATCATAGCCAAAGATGTTGGATAGAGCACTGTCTCTTCCTTCTCCATGAGGTCAAGCACATCGTGCACAATAGTTTTCTGCATAGCGATGAACTCGGCATCCTTATCCTCCTCTATGAGTTTGCGTGTATCACGAATTTCATCTCTGATAAAGTCGTCCAATAGCCACATGGTAGTCGTTGGGCGGTCAAAACCTTTCTGCTCAAGAATAGAATATAGCTGATTTTGCTTGCGAGAGAGGTGTGTGCGCCACTTAGCTAGCTCATCATAGATACCTAACCACTCATTCTTAATAACAGGATATGGCGCTAGTCGCTCAACCTCCTTAAGTACTTTGCGCATCTCATCATTTTCACGATAATAGCACATAATCGGGTGATTACTTGGCAGGTCTGGGCGTGATGTATCCATAACTTCCTCAAAAAGAAGCATCATAGACTGAATATCTTCTTTGCGACACTCATCGTCCTCTATGGTCTTAAGTTCCTGCTCTGCAAGAGCTATCTCATAAGGGCGCAACTTCGTAACCTGTTCCCTAAGGCGCTTTCTTCCCTCCTCTAGACTTATAGCCCCACTCATGTAGGCCTCCTTAATATCAAGGACTACTCGAAGCTTGTCTAGATCGACCTCCGGAAGATGACTCTTCATATCTTTAGCACTCATGGCAATAATCTATTAGCGGCGGTAAACAAGGTAGACAAAGAATTCGCACTCCGAAAGAGCCTCTACGGATACAGTATGCTCACCAGCAAAACGCAGAACAGCACCAGCATTCAAATTGTGAACTTCCGAGCCGTCTAATGTCACTTTGATATTCCCCTTGATAGGAGTGAAGAATACTTCTTGCCCCTTATGGTCGTGTGCTGGAACGCTTTCACCCTGAGCAAGCTTGATGTGAACGAGTTGAAGCTCCTCATTCTTGAGAAGCATACCTGTTTCTGTGTATGTCTGACCTAACATATTAGTTTGTTATATTTGAGTTTGACTTAATTGATGTAACAAAGGTATAAGTTATTATCTATTCATAATGTAACACGAGTTACATAGATTCATCAATAGGCTCAATCGATATGGAGCTAGAGTAGACCCTTATCATAGATATCGCCGTACAGAATTAATTTTTGTACGGCGATATTTATTTCATATTACTACTAAAAAAATATTAGCCCTTGCGCAGAAACTCGGCACGAAGAACCATCATCGAACCATCAACTTTACCTTCAACTTCCTCAGGATTATCAGTTAAACGTATTGTTTTTAACCTTAGTGCCTTGCTTGATGACCATTGAAGAACCACGAACCTTAAGATCCTTGATAACAGTTACAGCATCGCCATCACTCAATGGAGTGCCATTGCTATCTTTACACACTAAGGCATTAGCGGCTGCTTCTGCACTTGCAAGGTCAAATTCATGCGAGCAATCAGGGCAGATGTAAGTAGTTCCATCAAAATAAGTGTTCTCCCATTACACTCGGGGCAATTCGGATATTCATTCATTGCATTAACGTATTTTATTGAGGACAAAGATACTACTTATAAAAATAAGGAGCTACACCAAAATCTAATTCTGATGTAGCCCCCCAATATCTTAATTGCAGCTTAGAATATCCCTCCTACGTGTGAGATAACCTTGTCTGAGTTCAACGGAATTGATGGAGATTTTGTTTGCTTAGGAAGCTTTATTGTACCTCCAGATTTTAGAGTGATTACCACTTCTTTTTCTGTTTCTTCAATTTTCTTAAATACATCCCAACCTGTATCTGAAACGACCTCAACCTCTGTCCAATGATTATCTCCATAAGAAACTTCCCACTTACCTGCATTTATGCGTAGTTTAGGTGTCTTACCATCTTGTCCTGCAACACCCTGAGGTCCAGTTTCCCTTTATCTCCTCGTGGGCCTTGTGGTCCCTGCTTGTCCCTGGAGTACCTTGAGTACTGGCTGTGCCATCTTGACCCTTAGGTCCCTGCAGGGACCTTGTGGTCCTTGTGGACCTTGTGGACCAACTGCACCATCCTTACCCGGAATACCCTGTGATCCTTGCGGTCCAACTGCACCATCTTGCCCTTTAGGACCCTGCAGGGCCCTGTGGTCCTTGTGGACCAACTGGACCAGTCTCGCCACTCACACGCACTTTCTGTCTTTGTGCATCTAGAGTCCCATTGTCCATCTAACTGCCAATAGTACACACCGCCATCTTGAGCTACACTAATTTTTAGGGCTATGACCATCTGCACCATTGCGTCCCATCTTAATGGAGATTACTTGTTTATCTGAGAAAATTAGGTCATACCCTTCATCAGTCTTCTTTACTTCCGTAATGGTCTTACCTTGAGTAGATGCAGAAACAAGACTCTTGAGCGTCTTGATATCTTCATTGGCTACTCTAACTTTCTCTTCAATAGCTCCGACACGTTGCTCGAGCTTAGCGAGTCGCTCATTAAGAGCGCTATCATCGTACTTGCTACATGCCAAGCATGAGAGCACAAGTCCCTAATGACATTACGAGTTCTTTTTTCATTTGTTTTTCAGTTAAATAATTGTATGTATGATGTACAAAGGTACTGATTATTAGACACTATTGCATGAAACAGAAAGAGTATCGTGCCTACGGCACGTAGATTGAGGGTTAATGCTTAACCTTTGATATGGCTCTATTTTTAATTGAGCTGTGAAGAATCAAAAACTACATGTGCCAGTGCAAAAATTCTAAGTACATTTCCTATTCTCAAAACCTCAGCGAAGTCTGTGCAGACTACACGTGTAGTCTGTACAAACTACGGCTGAAGTTTGTACAGACTTCAGCTGAAGTCTCCAGAAAGTACTACGTACTTACAAATTTAAGTACACGCACTTACTAAAATAAGTGTGCGTACTCACGACAATGAGTACACGTACTTACTACAGTGAGTACGCGTAAGCATCAGAGTAAGGACACGCACTTAAAAACACGACTCTCACTGCCTTATTTTTAACATTTAGATTTGTCCGTTTCAGAGTCCGACGAGTAAATTTCACCTTAGATAAATAAAAAGCGAGAAATGCACTGCAATCTCAGTACATTCCTCGCGTCCTTATTCAAACTCTTAGTTACGCTTCCTTAGTTGCTTTGAGTATTGTGATTGGATTATGGTCATCGACCACAAGACGCATCTCCTCACTAATCACCCAACCAACTTCTTTCACCCCTTCTCTAAAAAGGTCAAGCGTTTCAGCGGAAACAGAGTTAAAGACAATAACGCCATTCTCTTGAATATAACGAACAATCTTCTTTACAAAAGGTATCATCTGTCCGCCATGCCCTCCGATAAAGACAGCATCAGGACGTTCGAAAGATTCTACATCCGTTTCCATGAAGTCGCCAATATGATACTCAATACCGGGCGTACCAAAACGCTTACTATTGGCTGGCATTAGCTCCTCCCCTTCTTCTCTGATTTCAAAGCTACGCACATTGAGGTGAGGGAATTGCAATTTCGCCTCTACAGAGACAGAACCCGTACAGAAACCTACATCCCAAAAGTTACGACGTCTGTGCAAGTCCATCATAGACAAACTCACAAGCCTTATAGGACGCTTAGTAATCATCTTAGCACGACCATTAAGCAAATGGAAGTCGCCTCTTTTAATCCCAGAGGAGCTGCATATTCAAGTTCTTCCGTAGCCTCAAGAATGATGCAATTAGGCTGTTCGAAATCTCGCTCTTTAACTTCCTCTAAACTCAACGAATAGAGTTCCTCACGCTCACCACCGAGTCTAACACCGATATGCATGCGGTACTTATCATAGCCATAGTCTAGCATACGCTGAGCAATAACACGAGGGGTATTTCGTTTATCAGTCAGGACACCAAGCTTACGTGTACGCTCAATCATGCACTTATCAAAGTCTAACCAAGGTCGCCCAACGAGCGATGTTACACGCATATCATGATAAGGCAGGGTCAAGGCATGGCAAAGCATCTGCAACGAATTGAAATAAGGATAAGTCTTCTTAACTAAGCCCGGAAATTCGCGCATAAGTGTTGTGGTATAGCCGAAGAAAAAGTGGGTCGCCTGATGCAAATATGAAAAATAGGTTCATTATAACGGCGATATTCATCGAAGACCGCACTCAGCGGAACGGTTATATCTATCCACGTATAGCCCCTCTGGTAGAAGATTGCGTACCAATTCATGATGACGCTTACCACCAGAGAATACTCGTGTTTCAGCTTATTGAGCGCAAGACCTCAGGGGCAAAGTTACCTTCACCCTCATCACTCATGCCTGCTACAACAAAAAGATAATTGGCTCATACCCGACTAAACATCTCTACCGGGGCGAAGAGCCCTCAGCATCATCTAAGGTCAAAATAGAATTTACAAGCGTAGCTGCTAGATTACTTCCTCCCTTACGACCACGTACGACGAGTTTAGGAATATGTTTGAAGGTCATCGCCATGTGCTTAGACTCCTGCACATTCACGAAGCCTCACAGGGGCAGCAATGATACCACTTGGATTTGCCTTTACCCTTACGAATTAAGTCACATAACTCAATAAGCGCAGTAGGCGCATTACCAAAAAGCAAAGATTGCATCAGGATGGTCTTCTACAGCTATTCTAATACCAGCTTGAGTACGTGTGATACCCTAGGGCGATTAGCCATTTCAGCTACTCTAGGGTCATGAAGATAGCACTTAGCTCAACGCCTAAGCGGTCAAGGGCACCCTTACGGATACCCGATGTTACCATAGTTACATCACTTATCACCGTTTTGATACGACCATCACGCACACCTTCGTATAGACGCTCTACCGCCTTATCATCAGTATAGAAGATGTTTTCCATATCGAAGTCAGCCGTTGTATGGATAGTGTGAATCAATGCCCACTTATGGTCAAGCGGTACATTAGGGTTCTTCATCTCGCCAGCAATGGTACGAAAGCTCTCAATCATGATACTCTGCCCGATCTTAACGTCCTCTTCACCTTCCTCACGATAGTAACCTCGTGGTGTGATGAAATGACCATCCCAATTATAACTCTGAGAATTACCAATAAGGATAACCGTAAACATATCAATCTCCTCAGCATCAAACTCTCCTAGAGTCGTCAGCTTTAACTTGCTGCTCTTCACGACCAGCTTGACGCACGTAACCGATAGGTGTATCTAGACTACGATATTCCTTAAAAATCTCTAGAAGGCGAGGCAACTGCCAATAACGACCCTGACTTCTAGGATTATAAATAGCCGTTACAAAATCGGCATCAGCAGCTGCCTTAATGCGCTTCTCAATACGTAACCAAGGAGTCATCAAGTCAGACAAGCTAATGATACACAAGTCATGACCAATAGGGCAACCTAGTAGACTTGCAGCCTTCTGAAAAAGCACTAATACCGGGCAATACTTCAATAGAAATTTCGTCTGCGCCCTTATCTCTCTTCATCTCATAAATGAGGGGAGCCATACCGTAAATACCGGCATCACCACTAGAAATAACGCAAACATCTTTCCCGTCAAGAGCGTAGTTAAACGCCTCTTCGGCTCTCTGTCTTTCCTTCTTCATGCCACTATCTATACAGATAGTCTCAGGGCGCAAATACTGTTCTATGAATTGGAAGTAGTATTTATAGCCTACAACGACATCTGCTGTTTGTACTGCCTGCAAAACAGCTGGCGTAATATCTTCAGGACTACCAGGACCTAAGCCCACTACTACTATTCTATTCTTTATCATTATGTATACTTTATAATTAAATCAATAAGTGCAAAGATACTATTTTTAATAAATGATAGCTGTAACACAGGTTACAAGAGACCATTGCATTAGTGCGGCACTCGCTGCGTTATTCTCGACATTCAGGCCCTGTCATTTACATAAGTAAACTCCCTCGCCCTCAGTCTCAATGCCTTGCGATTACCGCATTCTGCAAAGCCCCACAAAAGAACAAGTTTTACTTGTTCTTATTGAGACTCGCCTAGCGGTCTCAATAAGAGCGAAGAGCATTCTAACCTAGCCTTTGAAGATTAAAAAGGTAGCAGTTGGTTATACATATAACCAACTGCTACCTTTTCTTATCATTCTTAAAGGACAATTAAAAACTATTACATCATACAGCCCTCACAGCATTATCTGAAGAAAAATACGTCTAAAAAGTGAGGTGTAGACATATAAGTCTGCAAGATAATGACAGCACTGACTTCATCAACGAGTCCTTTATCCTCTCGTCTGCGTTGCTTGCCGATACCTGCCTCAATAATCGTTCGCTGAGCTAGTGTTGAGGTAAAACGCTCATCTACCATTGTAACTGGGATATTCGGAATAGCCTTCTCCAGCTGCTTCAAGAAAGGACGTAAATAGGTCATTGACTCACTCTCCTTACCATTAAGGTTCATGGAGCCCAATGATAAAAACGCTCCACAGGTTCTTTGGCTATGTAGTTCTTGAGATAGTCTATAAGTTCGTGCGTTCGTACAGTCGCAAGTCCTCCCGGGGTAATCTGCAGAATATCTGTTACAGCTAAACCGCAACGCTTGCGCCCATAATCGATAGCGAGTAATCGTGCCATACGCTCTTACTTTTTCTAATTCTCTTAAGTTCTCTAACTTCTTGCGCTCCATAAATTCATAGATACCCTCAAGGTGTTCTACGACTTTACCGCCACCGAACTCATAAACCTTATCTACAAGTCCATCTAAGAAATCACGGTCGTGAGATACTACAATCAGCGTACCATCAAAAATTCTGCAAAGCATACTTAAGCACCTCCTTAGTCTTCATATCTAGGTGGTTTGTCGGTTCGTCTAAGATGAGCAAATTATAAGGTTCCAGCAATAAGCGAAGAAGGGCCAAACGAGTACGCTCACCGCCACTAAGCACTTTGACCTTCTTATTTTGAAAGCTTCACCGCCAAACATAAAGGCGCCAAGCAAATCTTTTATCTTAGTACGAATATCTCCCTCGGCAACATCATCAATAGTTTGGAATACCGTTAGATTTTCATCAATAACAGAGGCTCATTTTTGCGCAAAAATAGCCAATCTTAACGTTGTGCCCAATCTGCAAATCGCCCTCATGCTCAAGTTCCTTCATGATGCAACGCACAAGCGTAGACTTACCCTCACCATTCTTACCGACAAAGGCAATCTTATCTCCTCGTTCAATCGTTAAGTTCACTCCTGAGATAATGCGCTTATCATCGTAGCTCTTAGCTACATCAGACATCATCACAGGGTAATTACCCGAGCGAGGTGCAGGAGGGAATTTAAGTCTAATAGCCGAAGTATCAATTTCATCAACCTCCACAAGCTCTAATCTCTCTAGCATACGCACACGGCTCTGCACTTGGTTAGTCTTAGAGTAAGTACCCTTAAAGCGTTCAATAAATTCAGTTGTTTCTGCGATGAACTTCTGCTGTTCCTCCCAAGCTCGTTGCTGTTGCTCACGACGCTCAGCACGCAGACGCTGATACTCGGTATAGTTTACCTTGTAGTCATACAGTTTACCGCCCATGATTTCCAATGTGCGGGTAGTAATCTTATCTACAAACGCGCGGTCGTGACTAATAACTACAACCGTTTGATTATTATCTACAAGAAAATCTTCCAGCCACTGAATAGACTCTATATCTAGATGGTTCGTTGGCTCATCGAGCAAGAGTACATCAGGTTTGCGCAGTAGCAACTTGGCCAGCTCGATACGCATACGCCAACCGCCACTAAACTCAGACGTTTGACGAGTAAAATCGCTACGCTTAAAGCCTAAGCCTAGCAAAGTCTGCTCAATAGCCTTATCGTAATTAATCTCTTCAATAGCATAGAACTTCTCTCCCAGTGCAGACACTTCTTCGATAATCGCCATATACTCTTCACTCTCGTAGTCTGTACGTGTTTTCGAGTTGATGATTAAGCTCTGCCATACGACGTTCCATATCGTGAAGATGACTAAAAAGCCTGCTCTGTTTCCTCAAAAACAGTACGTCCGTCTTCGACAAGTAGATGCTGTGGCAAATAGGCAACACGACAATCCGTTGGGACATTCACGCGTCCGCGACTTGGCTCACGCACACCTGCGAGTATTTTTAAAGCATGGTGCTCTTACCAGCACCATTCTTACCCATAAAGGGCAATACGGTCTTTGGGGTTAATTACGAAAGATATATCTGCAAAGAGAGCACTGCCTCCCATCTCTACGGTTAGTCCGTCTACTGAAATCATATATTTTTGTTCTATCTAAATCGAGTTAAGTTTATAATTACGTTATAATCCAATACTAGTTAAATCGGCTATCAATATCCATCTCATCAATGAGGCTAATGATACGACGCTGATGAGGGTCATAATTAGGATTTGACGAAGCAAAACAAGTTTGCGATAAGGTCATCTATTTCGCATCTCTCTAACCTTGCGCCATAGGCATAAGCCTGAGCATTGGCAAGATAAAGCGCTATCTGCTCACGCAAAGCATTTTCGTTATGTTCTTCATGCTCTAAGTAATCAGCTAGCAAACTCTGCACGACTTCAACGACATTATTGACGAGTGCAGACGGTGCTTCTATAATACGATAATGCGCATCATCTTGAGTCTCAAAAACAAATCCATAACGACTAAGGTCTTCTATCAGCCTAATCGCATGCTCACGCTCTTCAACAGAGAAATCTATCTCTTCAGCAAACATAAGAGCTTGAGACTCTACCTGACCGGCTCCGAATTCGCGCAAAATACTGCTCATACAAAACCCTCATATGCGCACGGCGCAAATCAATCAAGGCAAGACTACGACGCAAAGTAGAAACGATATAACGCCCCTTATAAATGAGCGAACCTATCGTTGGGAAATCATCGCCTTGGAAAAACACCATGCTGCAAAGGTCTCAAAGCGTAACCACTAGTCGCACCTTCCAAAGGCAAAGTTTGGTGCTCTGTATGCTGTGTCACATCCAAGCCCTCTTTAGATTTCCCTGCCGTAAATTCGGATTCAAGATTATCCCAATCTATTGAATTACTTGATACAACCTTTGCTGTCTGTGGGCTTGTAGAGAACCCTCGTGGGACGCTATCAGCACCGCTCATAAAAACACGCTGAACGTAGCTTGACTCTCCACTTGAAGAAGGCTTAAAGGTCGTCGAAGGAACTTCTACATCCCTTATGATCTGAGCTATATGAAGGTATTTCTATCGTTGAAGGATTATCCCAATCAATCTTAGGTAGGCTTAAAGCCTCTCTTATGAGTGAGCCTAAGAGCGTATATATGTAAGGTTCATCGATGAAGCGAACTTCTTTTCTTGCTCGGATGTATGTTAACATCCAAGTGGTCGCTCGGCACAGTGAAGTAAATAAAGAAATGAGGATGACAACCTTGTGGTATCAAGGGCTCAAAAACCTGCTCAATAGCCTTACGGAAGTATTCGTGGCGGATATAACGATTATTGACAAAGAAGAACTGCTTCTTACCAGATTTCACAGCTTGGTCCGGATGCGAACAAAAAGCCCGTTATCGAAATGAACTGACTCTTATAGTTAATGGATAGTAGCTCTTCTCTAGAGAGCGTCCCGCAACAGCCAAGATGCGTTCTTTGAGTGATGATGGGCGCAACTCCTTAAACAATGTGCCACCCTTATAATACTGATACCCAATATTAGGGTGTGCTAATGCCGATTGGGTAAACTCTTCATCAATATATTTCTCCTCCTGCGCATCACGCTTAAGGCTACGTCTACGACCGGGCACATTATAGTAGATGTCGCTCATCTTGATAGATGTGCCCAGTGGCACAGCTACAGGTGTTTGTTTTACGAACTCACCTCCAGCAATAGTAACCTCTGTTCCAATCTCATCTTCCTCTCTGCGCGTTCGGAGCTCTACCCTAGATACCGTAGCGATGGAAGCAAGACCTTCTCCACGGAAAACCCAAAGTCTGTATATTCTCTAGGTCTTCTTTCGTATGTATCTTGCTTGTAGCATGACGCTCAAAGGCCATACGAGCATCTATCGGACTCATGCCACAACCATTATCGATGACATGAACCGCTGATTTACCACTCCCTAATATATCTAACTGAATAGATGTTGCACCTGCATCGATAGCATTATCTAGGAGCTCTTTCACGGCTGCGGCAGGATTGCTTACAACCTCCTGCGCACGCACCAAATTACATAGAGATTCGGAGAGTAGCTGTATACGGTCTACCGACATAGCGCACTATCTAAAGATGAAATACCAAACGAGGAAGGAAAAGCCCTATCAGCATAAGCATGAGGCGTATCATCTTGAGTCTACGCTCATGCCTATCTATACCAGCATCTATTTGCTTTTGTAAATGCTGCGTACCTGCGACAAACTTACCTCGTATGCGCTTAGCACTGTCATAAGTCTCGCTACCATCGTAGCCCTCAAACTTATGAGTCTTTTCTCCCTCAATCTCACCCTTATCGATGAGTTCATTGTGAATACGCTCTACTCTTCTTTCGAGCGCTTCACGTCGAGCATCCCAGTAAATGTACTTGTGTTCAAAGCTACGGGGACGCCTTGGGCGGAAAAAAAGGATTGTATTGCCATCTCTTAATATCTAGTAATTCATTTGTCTTATATACATAAGCTGCAGGAGCATCATCTCTCAGCTTTCTAATATATGGATAATCGTAATCCTTGACAGACTCATATATCTTAGCGCGTATGCTGTCTGCAACCATACGATTTTCTTTCTGTCTCTTATCGTAAGGAGTATAAATATCTAATGCAGCCTTAGCACCACTGAACTTGCGCAAATCAACCAGTGTATAGTGCTTGACAAGAGAATCATTCGGCACGACATCTTCGAGCGATTGAGGCCTACGCTCGACAGCCCAATTAAACTCTTCTAGCTTATCAGCCTTCTGTGCTGCAGCCATCTCAATAGGGTACATCTTACCAGCAACCTCACCATGCCAATAAGATTTCTTTAGATGACCACTATCAAGGTCTAGAATCATGCCTCCACTTAGCATTCTATTCACTCCAGAATACTGCTTGCGCTTATCTTCTTTCATGTAGAATATAGACTCGACTTTAGCCCCCTTAGCTCAATGCGTCGAATAGTAGAGTCCTGCATATAGGCTCGTATAGCATCAGCCTTAATCTGATTGAAGTAGGATTTATTATCAGGCATCTGCTCTATTCCGAGTGCTCTTCCTAGGATGTCGCTATAATCTAGTTTCTTATTCTTAAAGTAGAAAAATAACAGTATCGCCCGACATCTGTCTCGCATCACTCCACAGGAAAGGCTTACCATATAAAGAGAGGACAGAGTCCACACCGACATAGCTCATTGAGTCTGCTATAGCCTGTGCATCCTCGCGATAAACCTTAACATGCTTATGCGCTCTAAGCTCTCTCATCAGAGAATCACCTTGCACGCGCGCAGGATATAAGTTAGTGGTGTCAGCTAAGAAATCACGCTTAAAACGATATGAGCTCCAAAGTATCTGCTCCTACATAAAGCGTATCTTTCTGCGAATAATCAAGACCATAGGCTCTACCGCTAGCGAAACCATAATTACGCTGACCATCGAAATAGCCATAATCACCATACAAGCTAGCTCGCTGTAGGGTATCGTGCAGTTCCATACGTCCAAAAAGCTCGCCAAACTTAACGGTTCCATCGTAGTAAATAGAGTCTCCTACGAGCATACGATTACCCGAATAGACTTCCGAGCGGTCAAGCAATACACCCACATTAGCATTCAGGTCATAAGTACCACGCTTGGAGACAATCAGTCCCGAGTCACTCTTAATCTGCGTATCGCCATCGTATAAAACCGACACGAGTTCTAGTATTGTAGAGTAAATGTGATGTTGTCATCTCCGTACTGTCATTGACAAGCTTCACGTTATAACGGAACTCTGCATTATTCGTCTTAGGCTCAAACTGACCATAGTCCGAGGTCAAAGTATTCTGCGCATCAGTTACCGTACCGCCCTCAAAGTAGTAGGCTATGTCTGCCACACGGTCATAGTCCAAACTATCAGTAAAGACCGTAGTCGTCTTATTCTCTAGCTTGACGTCCTTTCTCAATCGGGCTAATTTGGTTCTACCATCATAGTGCAGATATTGACCATACATCTTAATAGTATCTGCTTGCACCATATGTACATTACCGAAGGCCTCAAAGACTTGTTCGGACTCATTAAGATAGGCACTATCGCAAGTCATCGTAACATTACCATGAGAGAAAGATACATTCCCAATAAGTCTTTGCACATCAGGACGCACTGCCACATCATAGGTTAGGAGGTCTGAGTGATTAAGTTTAATCTTATCACCCTGCTTCTTTCCGCTTACAGTCTTACTGCGGGAGGTAGAGTCTGCACGAAAAGAGAGCGTAGGCATCTTGGACGCAAAACCAAGGGGACGCACTCAAACCAAGATAACCACCGACCAAGAAAAACTAGGACGGTGGCTATAGCGTATTTATTTTTATTTAATGTTATCTGCATTAGCGTCAACTATTCCTTCACCCAACCCGGATAACGGAAATCACAGTTTTTCATAGCTATCTGAAATCCTTTATAGGTGTTTCTTTCTGTTTGCGACGAATCCAGTTCTCAATCTCTCGCTCACGCTTATTCGCTAACGCTAGAGATTTGATTGTTCGATAGTCGCTATTCAAATTAGCTCGGTGTCCCTCATGCACTTCTTTGAGTTTCACGATAACTCATCTCTTCTGTTCCATTAGGCAAACGCAAGATGAAGGGTTTAGATATTTCACCAGTCTTTAGTGCATGCACCTCCTTGCTTACATCTTGAGGTAAGTCCTCAAAGACAAAACTAGCAGAACCAGACAATTCGCTCTCAGCATTACTATTAATCATAATACCTCCGTTAGCTCTTGTATCCTTGTCTTCAGAATAATATTCTGCTGCCTGCTCAAAGGTAAACTTACCCTCTACGATATAATTCTTAATAGAATCTAAACGAGAAATAGCATCGGTAACAGCCTTGTCTGCTGTTTGTGGTCTAAGCAAGATATGACGGAAGTTAATCATATCACCTCTCTTCTCTATGAGCTGTACGATATGATAACCTTCTTCAGTCTTCACAATCTGAGATGCTCGCTTAGGGTCGCTTTAGATTAAAAGACCACATTGGCGAAGTCTTTTTCCAATGTAGCACGACCAACGAAACCATACTCACCACCATGAAGAGATGTCTTCTTGTCTTCACTATACAAACGTGCTAGTGTAGAGAAATCACGCTTGCCACTGTTCACATCATCAACAAATTCACGAAGACGAGCCTTTACTCTATCAATCTCAGCAAGGTCCACCTTAGGCTTAACGCTTATCTTCTGAACCTCCATAGTACGAGGGATAAAAAGGCAGACTATCTTGAGGCAAAGCATTGAAGAACGCACGTATTTCGCTTGGTCCTACTTGTACCTTCTGCACAATACGCTGCTGCATAGACCTTACAATCTCCTGATTGCGACGCTCACGACGCTCATCTTCACGGATTTGATTGATTTTTCTTATTGAAATACTCTTCAAGCTTCTCCTTACCACCTAGCTGAGCTGAAGCATTCTCTATCCAAGCCTCTACGAAGCGATTTACCTGTTGGTCTGAGACAGTAATACTATCGATTTTAGCCTGATTGAGGAATAGCTCTGTACAGCTATCTGTTCAGGGATAAAAGCAATCGGGGTTTGCCATCTACCTTATGCCCTTCACTCAGAAGGCGCAACTTCTGGAACTCTATATCCGAACGCAGTATAGGGCTCATCACCCACCAGCCAAACAACCTCATCAACGACGCTCTTTTTGTGTTCTTTAGGTGTCTGCACCTTCTGCGCACTTAGCGAGCTCCTACTAGGAGTGTTGCTAAGGTTATCGATAATAATCTTCTATTAACCATATAATTAACTAACGTAAAGGCTGACAATTTTAGTTTTGCGAGTTCGCTTAAGAACTTAACACGTACTAAGCGAACCTCTTCTTCTGAATAGTCATTGCCTAGTTCTTCCATTGCTTTCTGCGATAGAATCCGTCTCACTCTCCTTGAAGTACTCGTAAATATCTAGCATATGGTCTTCATCCATAATCTCATCTATAAAGTATGAGATATTGATGCGTGTACCAGAGTAAACGATAGACTCAATCTCATTCAACAAGACATCAAAATCAAGACCTAAGCCAATAGCAATATCGTCAAGGGCAATCTTGCGGTCAATCTGCTGAATAATCATGACCTTCATCTTGCTCTTGTTAGGGGACAGTCTTTACCTCAAGTCTGCTGGACGAGCAATATCATTCTCTTCTACATACTGTTTAATGACGTCCAAGAAAAACTTGTCCATAACGTTGAGCTTTACCAGCACCTACCCCAGGAATGCCCTGCAACTCATCCATCGTAATTGGATAGAATGTAGCCATGGCTCCAATGAAGAATCTTGGAAGATAACATAAGGAGGTACTTCGTTTTGGGCTCCTACTTTCTTGCGTAAGTCCTTCATAATCGAGAACAGCAATGGGTCTGCTACCTCTCCACCTACTCCAGATTCGCCGCCCATGTCAGACTTCTTCGCTCTCCTCCTCGCCTGCAATCTTAAAGCTTGTTGGCGACTTTATAAATTTCTTTCCAGAGGCAGAGACCTTCAAAACAGTCTTCTCCTTGTCTTGGCTAATATAGCCCTCAGACATAGCTTGCTTGATGATAGCCATCCAAGTAGATGTTTCTACTTCTTGACCTACACCAAAAGCTCTCTAAGTCTTCATGTCCATTCTCTTCTATCTCAGGAGTAGACTTCCCCTGCAAGATAGATATGATATATTCAGTGTTAAACTTCTGCTTGAGCGCTGTAATCGTCTCGAGCAAATTCAATAATAATTCTTGAGCTTCCACTTCTTTTTTAGTTGTCAAACAATTATCGCAGCAGGCACAATTTTCTTCTTTGCACTGCTCACCGAAGTAGTTAAGGAGTAGTTTGCGTCTACACTCTTTACTCTCGGCATAATCAACAGTTTCCCTAATTAAAATCTTAGCTATCGTCTGTTCGTGAGCGGGCTTACTCTGCACTAATTTCTCTAGATAGTCCATATCACTTCGGCAGTAGTAAGCTATACAAACACCTTCACCGCCATCACGACCAGCTCGTCCTGTTTCTTGATAATACCCTTCTATACTCTTGGGCATATCGTAGTGTATCACATAGCGAACATCAGGTTTATCTATCCCCATGCCAAAAGGCTATTGTCGCCACAATCACATCTACGTCCTCACGGAGAAAAGCATCTTGATTTTCTGCTCGCTCTTTGGCATCTAGACCAGCATGGTAAGGTCGAGCTTTGATTCCATTAGCCTGCAAAACTTGAGCAAAGGTAGTAACCTTATTCCGACTCATACAATAGACGATACCACTTTTCCCTTATTAGAGAGAATATACTTAACGATATCTTTCTCTGTATCATCGTTTTTGCTCGTATTTGATAGTACAAATTTTTCTCTATTAAACGAACCTTTGTACATAGTGGCATGCTCTATTCCTAGACTTCTTAGGATATCTTCCTGAACCTTAGAAGTAGCCGTCGCTGTAAAGCGCAACCAAAGGACGACGACCAATCTCATCTACAGCAGAACGGATTTTTTTCGGTATTCGGGGCGAAAAATCATGCCCCCACTCCGAGATACAATGCGCTTCATCTACTGCGTAAAAAAGAAATCTCTATAGTCTTAAGAAAAGCTATCGTTTCTTCCTTATTAAAAGGTCTCAGGAGCAACATAGAGCAATTTGGTACAGCTTCTCCGTCACGTCACGATAAACCGCATCTAGGGCTTTGCGCGTCAAGGACGAATTAACAAAGTGTGCAACTTCATCTTTACCGCAAATACCTCGAATAGCATCAACTTGATTCTTCATCAAGGCTATAAGCGGAGAGATGATAACCGCTACACCCTCCATTAAGAGTGCTGGTAGCTGATAACACAAACTCTACCAGCACCAGTAGGCATTAAGACAAAAGTATCACACTCATCGAGGATACTCTCGATGATAGCCTCTTGCTGCCCCTTAAAGCAACTAAAGCCGAACTGCGTTTGCAGACACTCAGATATATGCGCTTTACTATATTTCTTCGCCATACGCTTTTTATCTTGAATATTTTACCGTCCGATACTTTTATCTCCTAAATCTAAAAAGCCTTAGAGATTTGTTTGCACTTACTCTGTGCATACGCTCTATCTATCGTAAGCGTAGTGCCAGCATCCGATTGATTAACACCAAACATGGCATCCATCATAATCGTCTCAACGATAGAGCGTAGACCTCTAGCACCTAATTTCTGCTCCAAAGTACGCTCTACGATATAATCCAAGCAATCATCAGTAAACTCAAGGCTTACGCCATCAAGAGCAAACATATACTTATATTGCTTCGTAATCGCATTCTTAGGTTCGGTGAGAATCATACGCAAGGTTTCTTTGCGTAGAGGCTCCAAGGCTGTAATAATAGGCAAACGACCCTATAATCTCTGGGATTAGACCGGAGCTCTTAATATCTCTAGCATCTACATACTTCAGGGAGCTCTTCTGGTTCTAAATGACCATGCTTTTGAGCAGGACTATTATAACCAACCACACGTGTATTGAGGCGTTGTGCGATTTTTACGCTCGATACCATCAAATGCACCTGCACAGATAAATAATATCTGCTGTGTATCGACGGCTATCATGCGTTGCTCAGGGTGCTTACGTCCGCCTTGAGGTGGTACATTAACGACAGTTCCTTCTAGCAGTTTGAGCAGACCCTGCTGCACACCCTCTCCACTTACGTCTCGGGTAATAGAAGGATTGTCTCCCTTACGTGCAATCTTATCTATTTCATCAATGAATACAATCCCACGCTGAGCGGCATCTACATCATAGTCCGCGGCCTGCAAAAGACGAGATAGGATACTTTCAATATCTTCGCCCACATAACCAGCTTGCGTAAGTACCGTAGCATCAACAATAGCAAAAGGCACATTCAGTTGGCGAGCAATAGTCTTAGCAAGTAAGGTCTTCCCCGTACCCGTAGGGCCCAATAGAAGGACATTACTCTTATCTATCTCCACATCCTCGGCATTGCCGATAGACGATAGACGCTTATAGTGGTTATATACAGCTACCGAAAGATATTTCTTAGGCTTCCTCCTGCCCAACTACATATTGGTCTAAGTAGGCTTTAATCTCAGTAGGACGAGGCAATGTATCTAAATTAACATCCAGTGCTTCAGGCTTATTCTCCTCTTCCCCACTAAACTTCATCAGCATATCGTGGGCCGCCTCTACACAATCAGGACAGATAGAGCCATCGACACCTTGCATAAGATAAGGCACTTCATTCTCTGCTCTACCGCAAAGAGAACACTTTCTATTCTTAGCCATCAAATAATATCTTCTTATGCTTGCTTACGAAGGACCTTATCAATCATACCATACTCAAGAGCTCTGGGTGCTGTCATCCAATAGTCTCTATCGCTATCGCGCTCTACGTCCTCAAAAAGGCTTGCCTGAGTGCTCAGATATAATTGTGTAAAGTTCTTTCTTAACTTTCAAGATTTCACGAGCAGCGATTTCAATATCGCTAGCTTGTCCTTGAGTACCACCGAGAGGCTGGTGTATCATAACTCTTGAATGAGGGAGCGCAAATCGCTTACCCTTAGTACCAGCTACAAGCAATACAGAAGCCATAGAGGCCGCTATACCAGTACAAGAGTGCTGACATCGCTACCGATGTACTGCATAGTATCGTAAATACCATAACCAGCATAAACAGAGCCACCAGGAGAGTTAATATAAATAGAAATATCCTTCCCAGGGTCATTGCTATCTAGGAACAAAAGCTGAGCCTGAATAACGTTAGCCGTATAGTCATTGATGCCCGTACCGAGAAAGATAATACGGTCCATCATCAATCGAGAGAAAAACGTCCATTTGCGCTACATTAAGCTGGCGTTCCTCAATAATAGTAGGTGATATATAGCTACTCTGCAAATCCATGTAATTCTCTAGAGCAAGAGTATTCATCCCTAGATGACGAGTAGCAAACTTCTTAAATTCGTTCATTGTCTTATTTGTGATTGCTTAGTAACAAAGATAATAGTTTTCACTTAATCTTAAGAGAATAAATAAAGTAGATGCACTGAGCATTGAATAAATTTTTCATACATGGCACGAACGGAAAGCAAGATGAGAAACAGCACGACACTACGAGGTTTGAGCTCTGCGCTCAGCGATTCTAGTCCTTTGGGGTCTATTTAATGGGATGAAAAGCTATTTTCATACTTCAGTTAAATCACGATTGTAAGTACGCGTACTTATTTCAGTAAGTGCGTGTACTTATCTTAGTGAGTGCACGCACTCAAATTTGTAAGTACGTAGTACTTTCTGGAGACTTCAGCTGTAGTCTGTGCAAACTACACGTGTAGTCTGTACAAACTTCAGCCGTAGTTTGTACAGACTTCGCTGAGGTTTTGAGTTTAGGAAACGCACTTATATTTTGCCCTTTCTGTATGTAGAAATTTTAATCCACTGCACTAGTCCTAATCAGACAAAGAAAACCCCTTCCCAATCTGCACACATACGCTACAGATTAGGAAAGGGGATTTAATAACTTTAGAATATCTTACATACGTTCGGGCATCTCAATACCTAGAAGCCCCATACCCTTTTTGGATAGTATTCGCAACAATCAGACTCAAAGCTAGACGGAATACACGCTTCTCTTCGTTCTCTTCCTTAAGAATACTAAAGTCGTGATAGAACTGATTATATTCCTTGACCAAATCGTACACATAGTTAGCGATTAAGGCAGGACTATAAACACGACCTGCTTCTGCAACGACATCGGCATACTCGCCAAGACGCGCAATAAGCTCTTCTTCCTTAGTGCTAATTTCTAGGTTAGCACCTGCAAAAGTTTTAATATCTCGATTGATTAAGCCCTCATCATTTGCTCTACGCTCCAATGAACGGATACGCGCATAGGTGTACTGAATGAATGAACCTGTATTTCCGTTAAAATCAATAGACTCTGCTGGGTCAAAGACCATATTCTTACGAGGGTCAACCTTAAGAATAAAGTACTTAAGCGAACCTAAACCTACACGACGAGCAACTTCTCTAGCCTCCTCCGCAGTCATATCCTTAGCCTTACCTGCTTCATGAGCAATTTGTAGAGCTGTCTCTGTCATCTCGTCCATCAAATCATCAGCATCAACGACAGTACCTTCACGGCTCTTCATCTTACCATTAGGGAGCTCTACCATACCATAGCTAAAGTGCACTAGACCCTTACCAAACTCGAAGCCTAGGCGGTCTAGCAACTTACTCAATACTTGGAAGTGATAGTTCTGTTCATTACCAACGACATAAACCATCTTATTGATTGGATAGTCATCGAAACGGAGTTTAGCTGTACCAATATCCTGAGTCATGTACACAGAAGTACCATCAGAACGAAGAAGGAGCTTTCTGTCTAGACCTTCATTAGTTAAGTCAGCCCACACAGAGCCATCTTCATCTTGCTGGAAGACACCTTGCTTGAGGCCACGAAGCACCTCTTCTTTACCCTCTAGATAAGTTTCGCTTTCGTAATAAATCTTATCAAAGCTAACGCCCATACGCTTGTATGTCTCATCGAATCCGGCATATACCCATGAGTTCATGCGGCTTCCCATAGAGCTACAGTATCAGCATCACCTTCTTCCCACTTACGAGAGCATAGCACGAGCTTCGACCATCAGTGTAGATTGAGCTTCGGCTTCTTCCTTGCTTAGACCTTGAGCCGTTAGTTGATTAAGTTCCTCCTTATAATGCTTATCAAACAACACGTAGAAGTCCCCAATGAGGTGGTCGCCCTTCTTACCAGTACTCTCCGGTGTAGCACCTTCGCCCCACTTAAGCCAAGCGAGCATACTCTTACAGATATGAATACCACGGTCATTAACGATATTAGTTTTTAACAACCTTAAGACCATTAGCTTTCAAGATTTCTGAGAGGCTATAACCAAGGAGATTGTTACGCACATGACCGAGGTGTAGAGGCTTATTAGTATTTGGAGACGAATACTCTACCATGACCAAAGGAGCATGCTCATCAGCCTCAAGATGCCCATACTGAGGGTTAGCGACTATTTCATCGAAATACTCCAACCACGCCTCAGAAGAGATTGTCAGATTTAAGAAACCCTTAACGACCTGTATGTCTGAAACAAGCGCACTATTACTCTTCAACCACTCACCCTAATTCGGTTGCGGTCTGCTCTGGGTTCTTACGGCTAAGCTTGAGAAGGGGAAAGCAACTAGGGTTAGATGTCCCTCAAACTCACGCTTACATTTCTGAAGTTGTATTTGTTCTACTGGTGCCACAGAGCCATAAAGCGCCTCTGTAGCAGACTGTACTGCCTCGGTAAGTTGTTTGATTATCGACATATTTGATTCTATATTCTTTTCTTTTTATTCTGCAAAAGGTAACTAATCTCTAGCGTTTAGCTCAGAGTGTTCTAAACACTTAACTTTTTCAGGAGCATAAATTACTTCAGCTAATCTATAATCAATAACATCCTTAGGTGTCGTTATTGATTTTGTAAAAAGGTAACACTTCTATAGGATTAGGAACGAGCTCATCACTGGTATAGTATTTAGATTAAAGACGATACATACAATATAATGCTCTTTGTATTCAAGAGCCTTTGCATATTCTTTTTCGGTAAGTCGGAAATAACCAGAACATTCTCTAATTCCTTTTTACTTCCACAAGTCTATACTGAGAATCAGGCTCAAGCAAAAAAATCATATCCATCTCCATACAAACGAGCATCCTCTAATTCATAGGATGATAAAGCTTGTAATTTGATAATTATCCATAAAAAACTGCTCGGCCTCCTTCCCCGTATTTTTGCAATGCTCGGTATCTCGATTTTATTATCGGGGAAATTGTTGTATCAACTGAAAATTCGGCATTTAGCTCTGATATAGCAAGTCTAATCATAGCAACATACTCATCAACTGCAAGATGCCCAAAGTGAGCATCTATATGATGCTTTCTATGAAGATAGGTATCTCCCTTCTGCCACCAACCTTTACGAGGAGAAGTTTCAAAAAAATGGGTCAAATAAATCCATTCTATTCTTAACGACCTCCTAGTTTCTGCAATTCCTGCCTCTACAAAGAAAGAGAATAAGTCTCTTTGAGATTTAAAACCAAAGGCACGGATTAAATCTCTGTCATATTTAGCTAAACCATAGCCAATTAAGTTTTAGTATATGATAATTAGGGTGTTTGCTCATTGAATCTAATTTATTGCTCGTAATCTATTCACTACGAGAGATTAGACACAAAGATAAAGTATTATACTACACAATAAAAAATCCTGTACCAATATTATTTCTTGGTACAGGATTTTTTTATTTTTCAAATTATCAAAAGTTTGTTCTTCACTATAAAGGGTCAATATCAAAACTTATGTGAACACGACTATAATTAGGATATGTAGCTCTTAACCATTCTAAAGGCTTCCCTTAAAAACTCTGCGCTCCTCCCTAAACGAGACATTGTATGGTCTACGGCAAACGATATGGCGCACATAACGTCCCTCTATCTTTATTGCACTGAGAGCTTGTGCTCCACTCACCCACTCTTTACCTAACTTACCCTGAAGAACCTGAGCGTAAACATGAGCCATCTTCTCGGTATCGTGCTCGTCATAGCCTTTAACAACGACATAACTTACTCGTGTAAATGGAGGTCAATGATAACGCTGACGCTCACCCAAGACCTCCTTAATATAGGCATCATAATCAAACCTCTTAAGAGCTTCTATGAATGGATGCTTAGGCTCTGATGTTTGAAAGCACTATACGGAAATCCTGTTCACTAGCTCCATTAGCACGATAAAGAGCCATTTGATAAAGAAGTTGATAAGCTCGTTCGCCTGCTCGGAAATCTGGATAACCTAGAATATCATCTAACTGAACTACAGCTATCAATCCTATATTATCCCATATCGGCTGAGTCTTGATAACTTGTGTCCCCACAATAATATCCACATCACCAGACTCAATACGCTCTAAAGACTCTTGTCTTCGACTAGCCGTTTGCAACGTTTCGCCATCAAGGCGCATCACCCGAGCATCGGGAAATAGCACATTAACTTCTTCCTCGACTCGCTCTGTACCATAACCCACAAGGCGTAACGCTGGAATAAGTTTATCCTTACGTTTAGACTCTGTTGAATGACAAGAGGGACATGCCTGAGGAAGAGGCTCTGAATACCCACACTGCGAGCAGGAAAGTAAACGTCGAGATGCATAGTAGCTCATGCTAATCGCACAGCGTGGACATTTCACAGCCGCGGAGCACACAGAGCATAACATATATGGAGCATAACCTCGCCTATTTTGCAAAAGCAAGACTCTCTGACCCTTTGCCAGTACCCGCTCAATATGTATACGTAAACTCGGACTAATCACTGATATGGCTTTCCCCTCGCCTCGCGCTTCTCTTTCTTCAAGCCTATAATCTCAATAGACGGAATAGGACTATTAGCTAAAGTACCTTTATCTAAATCTATTGAACCATACTTACCTCTCAAAAACATTGAAAAGAGTTTCTGCCGAAGGATTACAACTAGAAAGCAACACCGGTATGTGCTCCTTGGCCGCTAAATAAAGTGCTACATCTCGAGCGTGAAAAAAAGCGGTGCTGTGTATTGATGCTTGTACATGTACTCCTGCTCATCGTCAATGATGATTAACTGGAGACAACGACAGGGCAAAAAAATATCGCAGACCCTATTACCAAGAATTAGGCAAAGCCTCTTCGGTACTAGACAGATGCTTATAAAGTTCTATGCGCTTAGCCTCGCTGACATCAGGGTGATAGTGATACATTTTACCCTTGGAAGCCTGCTTAAGTGCTGATAGATAATGAGCTGCTCTAGGCACACCCGAGAGCTGAAGGGCTAAGCAGAAGCACCTGTCCACCAGCAGTAATAACATCTTTTACCTGAGCGATGATGCTACTCTCTTTGCTTTCAATATCGCGTGAACGCAGTAAGGTTACCGATTGTGTTAGAGAGTATGCTGAGTATTCATTGCCCTTATCGCATGCAATATTTAAATTCTCTTCATCGGAGGTATTTAGGCGACTATCTGCCACTTGAACTAACTCCAACACACCTAACTCCACCAGCTTACGCAGATGGATAGCAATACTCGCCTCTCCCGATGTAAGTTGCCCTCGAGGAATAAGCGCAGCATAATCACCTCCAAGAGAGAGCAAAGCTGAGAGAAAAGAGGTTAAAACCTCCATGCGCTTAGTGGCACGTTTCATATCCCGAAAGACTTGCTCAAGAGCGTCATCAGTGCGATATGCCTCACTCAGTCGTAAGCAAGCCTTTAGTTTGGGTTTATAATGTGACCGAATAACTTCATCTGTAGAGATTGCACCCAAAGCAAGTAAACGATAATAGGCACGTGAAACCCTTTTGCTCTATCATACTCTGCAAACGCTCTAAGGTCAAATCATCATCACCAGCTTGAGCTAAGACATCCAGCACTTGCACTTCTAGAGCACTCAGACTTGTCGTCGCTATAAAAATCGGGATTAAGATGAATAATCGTGCGACTCTCAGGAAGTAAGCCATGAGGCACAGCAAGACGAAGGACAGAGCCTAGAGAAGCACAATAATAGTCAGCCATCCAATGCCATAAATCAATCTGCGCCGAAGGCACAAGAGGACTATCATCAACTAAACTAAGGACATACTTAAGTTTAGAAGAGGCGATACCTTCGGGAGGTGTTAAGCTGACAGACACTATAATGCCTGTATAGAATCGCTTGCCCTCAAAAGGCACTACAGCTCTACGCCCAACAAGTGTATCAATATCCGAATTAAACTGATGGGGAGCTAGCTGATAGTGATAAGTGGTAGGAGTAGCTAATGGAAGTACTAACTCTAGGGAAGCACATCGTATTACCATTCAATAGGTTTCAAGCCATGAGCCACTAAGAAGTCATTAGCTTGAGAGAAGTGTTTACACCCAAGAAAGCCTCGATGAGCTGAAAGTGGTGACGGATGCGGTGCTTCTAGGACAAGATGTTTACGAGTATCAATCATAGCCCCTTTGCGCCTAGCATAAGAGCCCCACAGCATAAAGACAATAGGTTCTTCTCTACGATTTAATTCGCTTATTACTCTATCTGTAAAAGTCTCCCAACCAATACCTTGATGAGAACCAGCCCGACCATCTTCTACCGTTAGTGTTGCATTCAGAAGTAATACACCCTGCTCAACCCATGGCATCAGATGTCCGTCAGATATAATAGACTCTCGTCCTAAGTCATCAAGGATTTCTTTCTTGATATTGACTAGACTAGGAGGTACTTTAACGCCCTTAGGAACAGAGAAAGCCAAACCCTCGGCCTGCCCTTCACCATGATAAGGGTCCTGACCAAGAATAAGGACCTTGACCTCTTTGTAGGGGCAAGCATCTAAGGCTCTGAAAATGTATTTACCTTCGGGATAAACACGACGAGAAGCATAAGCTTGTCGTACTACTGCCGTCAGATGCTCGAAATAAAGTTTCTCAAATTCATCAGACAAAAACCTCTGCCCAAGAAGGCTCTATACGCACTTTCATAAGCTATTGCTTGCGCTTCTTATAGCTGAAAGCTTGCCAAACTTCCTCACTCCAGCCTTGCTGAGACATCTCCCACTTAGCTGCAGCAAATAGATAGTCGCTAAGTCTATTGACCATAGCAATCATACCCTCAGGAAGTGGGTCTATGCGCTCAAGTGCCCATAGCCTACGCTCTGCCCGACGGCAAACAGTACGAGCAATCTGCATGTGCGAAGAAAGAACCGTTCCTCCGGGTAAAATGAAACAGCCATTATTAGGTGTCGTCTCAAGAAATCTTTTTCGTTTCTTCTTCAACAGCCTCAAGCCAAGCCAGCTCAAACTTATTTGGGTTCTCACTTCGTCGACTGCTAGGCGTAGCTATCAAACTCATCATCTGCATAATCTGTCTCTGCAGATTATATAAGAAGGTATTTCTTTCATCATCTTGAGGGAGCAAGGCTCTGATTAAACCTAGATGGGCATTAAGCTCATCCATTGCCCCATTAGCTTCTATACGAGGATTATCTTTAGCGACACGTTCGCCTCCGAATATCCCCGTAGTTCCCTTTATCTCCTGTTTTCGTTACTATTCTAGCCATTATTTATCTGTATCAATCAAATTAAAATGTATAATAGAAATGCCATACGGAGGTAATACAAACTCGTAAGGCGCATAGTTTGTTAGAGTCGATATTTGAGAGGCTCCGCTCAATAGATTTGTTTGCTTGAGTGCTCCATTAGACTTTAAGCCTATTTCAGAGAAGACAGCCTCACTAATTTGCAAGGATGTAGGCTTAGTCTCAGAGGAGAAGTTTACTGATATAAGCACCCATTCTTTACCCTTTTCATAGCGCAGATAGCTCAAGACTCTATGCCTATCATATGCTTGTGTTTGGAGATAGTTCAGCCCATAGTACTGTCCACAATCAAGCACACTATATTTCTCTGGGAGAGTAAGAATTTGTCTATGAAAATCTAATAGCAGACTTTCATCTTGATGCAAATGCTCTGCTCCGAAATCTAGCCCTAGACGCTGGAGAGAAGCCATTGACCAATAATCGAAGATTGTCGTACGTCCATCTCGACCGCTGAAACCCTCCTCATCCATACCAGGTTCACCAAGTTCGCCTGCGAAATAATGCAGATATGGATTAGAGCCACTCAGATATAAGGCTGTCAAAGCAGGATACAAAGACTTGGTCTGACCTGCATAGAATGGCGAGGCAAAGCGTTGTTCATCGTGATTTTCCAAGAAATAACACATCTTCTCTTGATACTCACGAGTAGCTAAGCGCGCCATATCAAAGGCATCGGCAGACTGCTCTCCGCGAACAATAGACTTCAACGTATCATACACTCCGACCTTATCATACAGATAGTCAAAGCCTGCAGACAAGTACTCTTGATAGCGATGCGCTTGATAAATCTCAGCTAAGAAGAAAACGGGATAATTCACTTTCACTTGAGGTAGAGCCCAAGCCCAAAAATTGAGGTGGCACCATCTCCGCCATATCACAGCGGAAACCATCAACACCCTTACTCGCCCAGAAGCAAAGGATTTCATACATACGGTGCCAGGTATTCGGGATAGGATCAAATGATGTATGCCCACCCAAATAATCTACACCATAGTTGAGTTTTACCGTCTCATACCAGTCATTCCGGCTAGGATAAGCACTAAAGCAATCATTCCCCGTAGCTCTAGCTGGATACTCTTCATAGCGTTTGACTTCTGTGGGAAGATGTAGGCTTTCATTGGGAAAAATAATAGAAATTGTTTTGAGCCGAGAAGGCTGCTTGTTTATTGTCTGCCTGTCCAAGGTCTTGCACGCCTTTGGGTGCTGCATCGGAAGCATACGTTCGGGCTACGTGATTAGGTACGAAGTCAATGATTAACTTGAGTCCAGCCTTATGAACACGCTCTATCAAACGATGAAATTCCTCCATGCGCTCCTCTACGATATCAGCGAGTTCAGGACTGACATCATAGTAATCTTTAATCGCATAGGGTGATCCAGCTATCCCTTTTACGATTTCACTAGGGTCAGCCTCTATACCCTTATAGGCTGTAGCGGTAGCATACTCAATAACACCGATGAGCCATAGATGAGTACAGCCTAAAGACTTAACGTAAGACAAAGCCTCCTCTGTCCACGAAGAGAATTTTACCCTGAACCATTTTCCTCTAGCGTTCCATTAGGGGTACGACCTCCCTCAGTATTCCCCCATAGACGAGGCAGAACAGAATAAATAACAATCCTTGCTCGCTCCATAATCGACAGTAAATCCTTTTATTTCCGTGCTAATACACGAGCGGCATCAGCTGCAAAAGTAAGTCAAGATAAGCTTAGCTCCTGCTCTGCGGATAGCGAGTAGGCTCTCCATCATGATACGCTCCTCGTCAATCCAGCCCTGCTGGCTTGCAGCCTTAATCATAGCATACTCTCCACTCACTTGGTAGGCTGCAAGGGGAATATCATAGCGCAAGCTAGCTCTTTCAAAACATCTAGATAAGCGAGTGCAGGCTTAACCATAATGATATCTGCCCCTCCTCTATATCGCTCTCTATCTCTCTCAATGCTTCTGCACCATTAGCAGGGTCCATTTGATAAGTCCCTGCGGTCGCCAAAAGCTAGGTGCGCTATCGGCAGCATCTCTGAATGGACCATAAAAAAGCCGAACTAAACTTAGCCGCATAGCTCATAATAGGTAATTGAGTAAAACCAGCATCATCAAGAGCCTTACGCATAGCCGATATGCGACCATCCATCATATCGCTAGGGGCAACCATGTCTACTCCTGCACGAGCAAAAGACAAGGCCTGCATAGAGAGGTAATGCAAGGTCTCATCATTCAAAACCTCATGATGATGAATGATACCACAATGACCATGATCTGTATATTCGCACATACAGATATCTGCAATAACGACAAAGTCTGGAAGAACTTGCTTAATCGCTCTGACAGCCTGCTGTACAATCCCGTCATCGCTATAGCCTTCACTGCCGGTAGCATCCTTATGCTCTGGAATACCAAAAAGAATAACACCGCCTACTCCTAGAGATTCTAGTTCCTTACAATGCTCAACAAGAAGGTCCACACTATAGCGATATTGACCTGGCATCGAGCTAATCTCTTCCTTTATCTCTGCACCATGTACGACGAAAAGAGGAGCGATAAAATTAGGAAGCTTGTAAATAAGTCTCACGTACGAGTTCGCGCAACTGTGGAGTACGGCGCATTCTGCGTAATCTATTTGTTGGATACATATTCTTTTTTTCTATTTTTGGTTTGTAGAGCAAAGATACTGAATTATACTGCAACCGTAGCCGTAAGTACATCTATCTGCTTAGCTCCAGACTGCTCCAAAAAGGCTAAGTACAGCACAGAGTGTAGCCCCTCGTAGTCAGCACATCATCAACGACAAGAATATGTCGCTTTGATAAGTCTACATGCTTACGAGGATTGCAATAAAAATGCCCCAAAGCATTCTGCTGTCTCCCCCAACGCCCAAGTAAGGTTTGGCTCTTTGCTCGCTCATCACGCAGAATATATTGGTCTGACACCTCTACTTCTCCTAAGTCTTTAGCAATATACTGAGCAAAGATGAGAGCTTGATTATACCCTCTGTCTAATATGTGCTGATAGGTCGTTGGCACTACGATTATCAAATCATAGCCCCCTCCCGACAAAGGTAAAGTAAGCGTAGCACGTCGAGCCATCATTCGGGCAAAAGAGGCATAAGCATGATACTTATAAGCGTGTATAGCCTCTTGGATTGCCTGCTCTTTGCTGTACACATATATGCTATAGAGGTTGCGGAATGCAGGTACACTCCACAACCTCTCTTCGGCATGCCATCTTTCAGACCTATAAGGGACTAGTTTACTAGCGCAGAAGACACAGACTCCTTGCTCTGAGGAAGTCAAGCGTCTGTGACAACTGGCACACATAGGCGGATAGACTACATCTAGAATAGTCCTAAAAAGCAGTGTCTAAACACCTTAATAAAGATTTTAGTCCCCCATACATAGGTCTAAGAATGGGCTATCTTACATGGGACTATGCTTATCAGTGTGCAAGGATTTATAGCTCTTGCATATCCAGCACAAAACGATACTTCACATCACCTCGCTGAAGTCGCTCCATAGCCTCATTAGCTTTCTGAGCGGGTAACACTTCCACATCAGCGACAATCCCATGCTCATAACAGAACTGCAACATCTCTTCAGTCTCAGCTATTCCACCTATGTTAGAGCCCGATAAGCTTTTTACGCCCATGAACAACCGCCCTAGCATGAATTTGTAGCGGTTCGGCAGGAAGACCAACAAGGACTATACTTCCATCTTTGCGCAGCAATCTCATATAGCGATTGACATCATGCCCACCCGAAGCTGGTATCTATGATAATATCCAACTTAGGGCAGGCTTTTTAGTTGTGCCATATCTGAGGTTAGCACGGCATAATCAGCCCCTAGCCTTTTGGCATCCTCAGCCTTGAGCTGTCGATGTCAAGACAACGACCTCTGCGCCCATAGCCTTAGCGATACGAATAGCGACATGACCAAGTCCCCCGATGCCCAACACGCCTACACGCTTACCCGGTCCAGCCTGCCAATGCTTAAGAGGTGAATATACCGTAATCCCTGCGCACAGCAGTGGTGCAGCAGCAGCCAAATGCTCAAACGAAGGCATGTGTACTACATACTTATCCTCACATACATAGGTCTGAGAGAAACCTCCATAGGTCATCTTACCACCACCATCAACGGGGTCAGGAGAATTGAATGAAAAGGTTACACCCTCCTCACAAAATTGCTCTTCTCCTTCATGGCAGTGCTCACAATGCTGACAACTACCCACGATGCAACTGACACCCACAAGGTCTCCTACCTTAAAGCGTGTTACCTCACTACCCACAGAACGAACTCGACTGAGGATTTCATGCCCAGGTACTAGTGGATAAGTAGCACTACCCCAGTCATTTTTAATTGAATGCAGGTCGCTATGACAAATACCACAATATAATACATCGAATTCGACATCATTAGGTCGTACATCTCTACGCTGTACCTCAATAATTTTCATTGGTCTATCCTGCGCAACAGCAGCAATAGCCTTAATAACTTTTACTCATTATTTCTTACTAAGAATTTGATTCAATTATATCTTCAGGAGCAAATTAATGACTATTTTTATTTCATCTGACATTTAGTGACGCTCCTTAAACGCAACTCTACGTTCTAGACAAAGATAGTTTATTCTAAATATTAAACTCTAGTGAGTGCGTGTACTCACTTCAGTAAGTACGTGTACTCGTCTCAGTGAGTGCGTGTACTCATTTCAGTAAGTACGCGTACTCGTTTCTGTAAGTGCGCGTACTCACTGCTATTTCGCCCTCATTATACGAGAATTTATTTCTCGCTATTGCTCAACCTAAAAATCACGCTCCATACAAGCATCAAAAAGAGACCGATCAATGGTCTCAAAAGACTAGCAAAACTTATTCTTGTGGGGTTCTGCAGAATGTGACTTAAGCTCTAAGACTGAAGACCACAGAAGTTTACTCTTGTAAATGACGGAGCCTGAATGTAGATAATAACGTAGCGAGTGTCGTATTATGCGATGGGTTCAAAAGGGGAAAACAAAGACTAAACGACATCAGCCTACATAGCACTACGAGATACTCCCCCAGCCAAGAGCGAAATTACAACTCTCTGTCAAGCGTTGCTTAAGGACTGCGTATTCGGGTTTCTCTAGATGAGGGTCTTCGCTAAGGATATACTCTGCCATATTACGGCAATACTGTACCAAAGCGCCATCTCGGGCTGGATTGGCAAGTCTAAGCGTCAGTTCTTTACCGCTTTGCCTAGTACCCTCGAGTTCTCCAAATCCACGCAAGCGCATATCCTCCTCGGCAATGACAAAGCCATCATTCGTTTCACACATGATTTCGATGCGCTTACGAGAGTCTTCACCTACTTTACTACCAGTTACGAGTATGCAGTAACTCTTATCAGAGCCTCTCCCTACACGCCCTCTTAACTGATGCAGTTGTGAGAGTCCAAAGCGATTAGCCCCCTCGATAATCATAACGCTTGCATTAGGAACATTCACCCGACCTCAATAACCGTAGTGGCAAGCAATATCTGAGCCCTACCCGATATAAACTCCTGCATACGCTCATCCTTATCCTTGGGCTCCATCTTGCCATGCACATAAGCGATGCGATACTCAGGGAACATACTTTCGGTAACGCTCCAGTCCACTCTCCAAGTCACGCAAATCTTGAGACTCGTTCTCCTCTATCATAGGGAAAACGACATAGACTTGCCTGCCCTGCATGATTTCCTTACGCATAAAGGCATACACTTCATACATGCGGTCTTCTGTATGATGAAAAAGTGTCAATAGGCTTACGACCAGGTGGTAGTTCATCGATGACGGATATATCCAAGTCGCCGTAGAGGGTCATCGCTAGAGTACGAGGGATGGGTGTGGCACTCATGATGAGGATATGAGGCAGTATTTGGTCTGTTTTCGTCCATAAGCGAGAGCGTTGCTGTACCCCGAAACGATGTTGCTCATCAATCACCGCTAGCGCAAGGCAATTAAACTGGACTCCCTCCTCTAGCAAAGCGTGTGTGCCAACAACTATGCTCAGACTCCCATCAAGCAAACGAGGTAATATACTTGCTCTCTGCTCTTCGTACAACTACCGATAAGCAAAGCTACCTCTATTCCAAGAGGTGCTAATAGTTCGCTCAGACCGGCATGATGCTGTCTAGCCAAAAATCTCAGTAGGCGCCATCATACAAGCTTGATATCCACTATCAAGAGCCATCAGCATAGCGAAGAGGGCGACAAGCGTCTTACCACTTCCCACATCACCCTGTACCAGTCTATTCATTTGCTTGCCTGAGAGAACATCCGAACGTATGTCCCTAAGCGTACGCTTCTGCGCATTAGTTAGGTCAAAAGGAAGATGCTGACTATAGAGCGTATTGAAGTAATGCCCTACTTTCTCTAGAACAATACCCTTAAAAACTTTCTTTTTCGCTGAATTTTCTGCCCTATAAGTTTGAGCTGAATGAGCAATAGTTCCTCAAACTTAAGACGGCGTCTAGCCATCTCTAAAGGCCTGTGCATTCTGAGGGAAAATGTATCTGCTGTAAAAGCTTCGGCATAGCCCATCAATCCACTCTGTGCTAACAGCTGTGGGGGTAGACTCTCACTAAGATAGGGTCTCACTTGAGTCAGTAAGGCTTGCTGGAGTTGGCGCATCTGCCTATTATTGACTCCCTTGCCCTTTAGCCTTCTCGCTACTGCTATAAATAGGGATTAGCCCCCCAGACACTTGTTCTTCTTTGCTCCCCTCATCAACCTCGGGGTGTACCATACTTACCCGACCATTGAATACACTTGGCCTTCCGAAGATGATGTACTCCTGCCCCAGCTGATACATACGCTCTATATGCTGCAGACCCTTGAACCAAATAAGTTCAATAACGCCTGTACCATCATAGAAAGAGCCTATCAACCTCTGCTTACGTCCCATACCCTCTGTCGTAAAATCCCTTATATACCCCTTTGAGCTGAACGTAGGGGCATCTCGGCATTTAGCTCTCTTATGGTATAGACACGAGAGCGGTCCACATACCGATAGGGATAGAAATGCAGCAAATCGCCAAAGGTACGTAGACCTAAAGTATCTCCTAAAGCCTTAGCACGCTTAGGACCTACTCCAGTCAAATAAGTAATATCAGTAGCAAGTATAGAGGACATCTATAGTATCAATCAGTGAGAAATAGCTCAGCTAACTTCAAATCAATAGGAGTCGTCAGCTTAATATTCTCGGCATTGCTCAAGACTAAGGACGGAGCGGACTCTCCACTATCCTCCCAGACAGAAGCATCGTCCGTAAAAAGATGGTTTATAACCTCTTGCGTAGGCCTTCATCAGAGGAGCAAGCTTAAAAACCTGAGGCGTATGCACCGTAACATAGTCGCTCCGCTCTACAGCATGAGTTACTTCACTTCCTTCAAACTTTCTCAAGCTATTCACCAAAGGGCGATAAGGAAGAGCTGCTCCATTTTGCTCTGCAACCCGATAGCATTCCTCAATGAGCGTAGTTGCCACCAACGGACGGACACCATCATGTACAGCCACGAGGTCGTCCTCGGCTATACCTTGCTCCGCTAAAACCTGCAAGCCAGAGTAAACTGAGTGGTAGCGCGTCTCGCCCCCACAGACAACCTTATGGGGATAATCAAACTTGTAGGTCTGACACAGTTCATCCCAATAGCCAATTGCTCTGAGGGTAATACGAGTATTATCTCAGAGCAACTAGAAAATTTCTTAATGGTATGCATGAGGACAGGTTCGCCACAAAGAGGAACAAACTGCTTAGGAATGTCCCCTCCCATGCGCAAGCCCTTGCCTCCAGCTACAATAATTGCATATTGCTTAGGCATGCAAATATATTATTTAGAACTCTCATCAAGGCTAGCCATAAGAGCTCAAACTGCTTATCGGCTCTGTGAGTCTATTGCGACAAAGTTTGGTCAGTTCAACTGCCTCCTGCACCAGCTTGAAGAGCTCATCTACATCGGGATTCTCGCCCTCGATATAACGCAAAATCTCATCAAGTCTTATAGAGTCCTCCTTGTAGCTTATATCTTTAGCCATAATGACCTTAATTATAGATTAGTAAGGTATCATTGCCATCATATCGGCAAAGCTTCTCTACACCCTCTTGGAGCTTACCCCCAATCATCTTACGCATGATGAAGTTAAGCTCTGTGCGTAGGGTTAAACGCAGTCTTGTGTCGTATGTATCTGCGGGAACAAGCTGTATCCACATAGTTAAATCAATGGGCGCATCTACAGCCTCTAACTTGATTGTCTTGTTGGGTTCACGTTCCACGATACGCAGATGCAAACGACCTGCACCAGCGATAATAAAAGCACAGTTATCAGCATCTATTCCTTCGATGCCAATTTTACTTGCTTCAGGATGATTTTTAAGGGCTTCCCTCAATGGCTGCCATGCCACTGAGGGTCGCTTAGTTTGTTATATACGCGCTCTTGTGTAGAAAGCGATACTCTTGATGTTACTTGTATAATCTGCCATAATCAATTTATATACCTAGGGAAAAGATACTTACTTGCTCTTACCCGTCCATGTAGAGGGCGACTCACGCCACTCACGCAAAACCTCTTGGTCGCTAGCACTGATATAACCTGTCTTAGCTGCTTCCTGAAGTACTGCATTATAATCACTGAGCGTAATGAGCCTTACGCCAGCCTTTTTCAAAGCTCGTAACAGCATCTGGGAAACCATGCGTATAAATCGCAACCATACCAAGCACTTCGGCACCATGACGACGCACAGCCTCAACAGCCTTAAGGCTACTTCCGCCCGTAGAGATGAGGTCTTCCACAACTACTACCTTAGCACCAGGCTTAAGTTCACCCTCAATAAGGTTTTCCATGCCATGGTCTTTAGGGGCTGAACGAATGTATGAGAAAGGTAAGTCAAGCGCATCTGCAACGAGTGCTCCCTGCGCAATAGCACCAGTAGCAACCCCTGCAATAGCTTCAGCTTCTGGGTATTGCTCTGCAATCACACGAGCCAACTCTAACTTAATCAACGAACGGAGGGCAGGATAACTGAGCGTCTTACGATTATCACAGTAGATAGGCGACTTCCAGCCCTGAGTGCCCTCATGTAAAAGGTTTATCTGGTTGCAATTTAACGGCTTCAACTTCGATGAGCTTCTGAGCAATCAGTTGTGCTACTTTTTTTCCATAACAGTTAATCTTGTTTGAGTTATATATATGCTATTACTTTTCTTTTCTGTGGTGCAGCTACTGTGCGATAACCGGCATTAACCTTACCCCTTGGCAATGTTCATCAGCTTGCCTTTGACCATAGTCTTACGTATAGCTGAAATCTTATCAATGAAGAGCACGCCTCAATATGGTCATACTCATGCTGTATAACACGAGCAGCAAAAACCGGTAAAGGTTTCTCGTTGAGGTTCGAACTTTTCGTTTACATACTCTATCGTAATAGTGGCTGGTCGCTCTACCTTCTCATGTACACTAGGGATACTTAAGCAACCTTCTGTTTCGGTCAGCGTATCTTCGCTATACTCCACAATGTGCGCATTGATAAAGCATCTTTTAAATCCACGACATTCTGGAAAAATCCTCTCCCATAGGCTCTGCATCAATAACGAAAAGGCGTATATCCTTTCCTATTTGAGGAGCAGCAAGACCTATGCCATCGGTAACGTACATCGTCTCCCACATATCAGCGATAAGCTTTATCTAAGCCTTCATAATCGGCTGTAATATCATGACAAAGTTCTCGAAGTATGGGGTGACCGTATAGGTAAATAGGTAATTTCATATTGTATTCTGTATTTCTTTTTGGCACAAAGGTAAGAAAAAGTAAGCCTCACGAGCCCTTTGCACCTCATCTAACTCAGGGCAAATGTGTCAAGATTCAGGTTAAAAGCGAGTGCCTTCAGGCACGATATTTCTTCAAAGCCCAGGGTGGAATGAGGGCAAAGCTCGATATGAAACCCTGCGTATCTACAGATAAAGTAAATGAGCTCCTTTAGGTGCGGCACCACAGCTCAAGTATTTGTTTTTCTCGAGAGAGTGCCGCCCCTAAAGGGGCTCAATAAATGCTACTGATACATAACCCAGGGCTTGCGCCCTGGGCTATGTAGGAGTGTCGCCCTTTCAGGGCTTTTCTCTCCCCTCCTTGCAATCTATCTTGCCGGTTAATTAAGTTACACTCACAATCTATCTGCAGGAGAAAATATGCTCTAGTCTATATCTGACTCATCAGCATCTAACCAACGGCTTGAAATCTGCTTACTACTCTTAGCTCCCATATCGCGCAAGCGTTCCATGCGTGTGATGATATTCTTGCCCTGCCCTCCAGTATAGAGTTTCTTTTTAGCCTCTATGAGCGATTTCTCTGCCGTCTTAAAAATCCTTTTTCTACTTTCTCAAAACTCTCTAGATAGGCTACAGCAATTGTCGTACAGCATACCTACCTTTATTAAATATATCCTGCACATTCTTAATTTGGGCATCACGTACCCACAGGTCTTTAGCCATACGCAAAGCAGCTAAGAGATTAGTCCCATTTATTAGAACTACATTCTTCTTGTATGCTTCATTCCATAAGTTCGGAGCTTCTTTCATTGCTAGGATATAAGCAGGCTCATTGGGAATAAATAGCATCACAAAGTCTGCGCTATCAGGTAAGTAAGCATGATACTCTTTTGCTCGCGAGTTCATCGATATGTCTGCGCACACTCTGTAAATGCGCCTTCTGAGCAAGCTCACGCTCTTCTTCTGTCTCTGCTGAGATATAATCAGAGAAAGCCTTTAAGCTCACCTTGCTATCGATAACTACATCTCTGCCATTAGGATAATGAATAATGGCATCGGGGCGCATCTTCTTGCCCGTTTCGTCATGCTTGAGGACTCCCCCAGCATCATCTCTTAGAGTACTTTGGAGCGTGTATTCCTCATTTTTCCTGAGACCACTACTCTCAAGGATATTCTCTAGAATCATTTCGCCCCCAGTCGCCCTGCACCTTATTATCTCCTTAAGAGCTCTAGTCAAGCTATTAGCCTCCTCACTCATCTTCTGACTATGCTCTACAAGCATACGTATCTCGGTCTGCAGAGAGGTGCGCTCACGCGCCTCATCGTTATACGCCTTCTGAACCTGTTCGCCAAAGCGTTTTAGGTCCTCACGAAGGGGCTGCAAACTCTCTTCACTACGTGTACGGATTTGCTCTGCTCGCTCGTCTATTATCTTGGTTGTGATACCTCGGAAACGCTCTTCAAGTAAATCTGCCAAATCAGCTTTACTCTCCTCAGCCTCTTTGAGCCTCTCCACAAGCTGGTCAATAGTTGCATCAGCTTTCGCTAACTGTATGCTTAAAGATTGTTTCTCTTCAGCAAGCTGTAATTTCTCCGCCTTTAATGAGCGTAATTCCTCCTCTTGATAGTTCAGCTTTGCCTGCAGGGCTATTAACTCGTTCTCAACGCCTTGCCCCTGAGGCTTACGCATTAGAATAAAAACTAGTAAGGCTAATAAAATTAGCACGATAAGCAATAAAATGTAAGTCATATATCTATAAATAATTATTCTCTCGCAAAGATAATCGTCTTTATCCAACCTTAGGGCAACCGCATCAAAAACAACTAAGAATGTAGATGAGCCCTATGTTGTCGTAAGTGCGCGTACTTATTTCGGTAGTTACGTGTACTTATTTTTGAGTGAGTACGCACACTTAAATTTGTAAGTACGTAGTACTTTCTAGAAACTTCGGCGAGGTCTGTGCAGACTACACGTGTAGTCTGCACAAACTTCAGTCCGTAGTTTGTACAGACTTCAGCTGAAGTCTGCAGATTATCCAACAAGCACAAAAATCTTTAATCATCAAAACAAACTATTTATCAACTGACTTAAAAGCAAAAAAATCAAGTAACCTAAACCTATTTACAAGACCCTCAAAAACAAGTTTTTAGGAGGGGGATTCATGCCCCCAATCCATGCACATGTTTCGCTTCACATCTATACACCCTTATTCTTCTGCTCAACAAAAGGCACAGATTATCATACTTTTATGAGACCGCCCGATGAGTCTCATAAAGGACAAGTGAAACTTGTCCTTTGTGGGGCTTTGTAGAATGCGGTAATCGCAAGGCATTGAGATTGAGGGCGCAGGGAGTTTACTCATGTAAATGACGGGGCCTGAATATCGAAAAATAACGTAGCGAGTGCCGTATTATGCAATAATCTCTTTTATATGCTATCTTTGTTATATATCCTTATAACAATCAAAAATATGAAGAGAGTCATAACGACCTGCATAGGCCTTGCCCTAAGCACTACTAGCATATTAGGACAAACAGATATTAAGCATAACTCTTACCTCGAATTAAATGGTAAGAATCAGTGTCTACGTATTCCCCTCAAGCCCTCAACTCAATATGTTGTTGGGACAAAGCTATACCTATACTTTTTGGATGTCTGCCGACCGCACAATGATTTATGGAGACTCTTTCCGCATCCTCTCTAAACGAGACCTAAGCAATAAGGTCGATAGCCTCAATCGCTCAGGCTATGAAATTATGGCATTTAGAACGACTGCGAATCAACTTCCTTGCCGCCAGTCTCCCTAATGGCGCTGGTCTCTATAACCAAAAGTATAGACGCATGGGGCGCATCTCCCGAAGGGCATACCTGCGCACATGGTACCACGGAGCTTTGGTCGTAAACAGAGCCAACTCTACAATTAAACTTTTTCGTTGATGGGCAAAGAAGTTTTATCTAAGGATAAGGACATTCGTGCTTGGGTGGCAGATAACCAATTACCTTTATACATCGGAGCAGGTAGCAGGGATAATAAACCCTATGGGTTTCTTCTCAGGTCGCCCAGATAATGTGCGCCTATACAATAAAGCTCTATCTACCGAGGAACTACTTAAAGACAGAGCGACAGAGCGCATTGCACCCTCAAACGGAAAGCCTTGTAGCCGCTTTTTGACTTTTGATGGACTTAAGCCTGGAGCTACAACTTATACTGATGAAACAGGCAAGTTCACAGCCCAACTCATAGGATTTCCACAATCTACAGGACATGCTCTAGTTGCTAGTTATAGCGAGCAACGAAGTAATGGGCAGCTTATTGGGCGTGGTGCAAACCAAGCTATCAGCACATTCTGCTTGGGTCTTGAGCAGCCTAGCCGACTAGAAGACATCGAAGTACTCACCCCAGAAGCAAGCCAAAAGCAAAATATTATACGCTACCGCCTATACAAGACGGATAACGGTGACCGCTTTGACCCTCGCACAGCACACACACACTTGTAGCCGAAGGCAAACCCAATGCAGGGGGCATCACCACACTTAAGGCGGTTAAGAATACTCCTCTCATTAGCAAGTATGACCACCTATGGCTCGTCGCTGATGTGGCCAGAACTGCTCAAGAAGGCGATGAGGTCTCAACGGAAATTAAGTGCATCAAGCTAGCTGGAGCATCAGCTTATGAAGCTCGCCCCGTGCGCTACACACACGAAATAGTTCTACAGCGCACACTTGTATGGACTCCCGGAGAGAACCAATCGGCTCACTACCGCATACCTGCTATTGTACGCCTCAACAATGGTAAACTCGTAGCCTCGATAGATAAGCGCAAGACTACGGACAATGACCTTCCCTCCAACATTGATGTCGAAGTTAAAATCAGCCGTGATAATGGGCGCACATGGAGTAAACCCTATTACAGTAGCTAAGGGTACTAGCCGAGCATGGTTATGGAGATGCCGCCATTACGACAGATGGCAAAAACATTTATATGGTTATGGTTGCAGGCTCTGGTCTATGGCACTATCCTAGTCAAGCCAAGAAACCTCTAGAGATGTATTTCTCTAAGAGCAGCGATGGCGGACTCACGTGGACGCCAGTAAAAACTATCACAGAGCAAGTTTATACAGACAAATATCCTAATGGAGGATTCTTTGGTTCGGGTAATGGTATCATTACGAGCAAAGGACGCATTGCTTTTGTAGCCGCTCTACGTACCGAAACTAAATGGGGTGGTCGTATGGATAATGTGCTCGTTTATTCTGATGATAAGGGTACAACTTGGCAAGCTCTGCCTGTGGCTCGTGCCAATGGTGATGAGAGTAAAGTCATCGAACTTAGCAATGGCGATTTGCTCATCTCAAGCCGTAATCGTGCTGGAGGAGCCAATGCTCGTACTTTCGTACTCAGCCATGACCACGGACAAACTTGGTCCGCTCCTAAGACTTGGCCTGAGTTAATGGGTAATGCTTGTAATGCTGCCCTTACTCGCTATTCAAGCGAACGCACAAAGGGAGAAAAGAATATTCTCCTGCATACGCTCCTAGAGAGTCCCTAGCCGAGATCATCTACGCATCTATATGAGTGAAGACGAAGGCAAAACATGGTCTTTAGGAAAAAAACTGTCTGCGACGGCGAAGCAGCCTACAGCGAGGTTACGCGTCTAAAAAAATGGAAACGTCGGTATCATTAGCGAAGAGAACGACCGCCCTGCATATGATATTTACTTTACTGAGGTTAGCCTTAATTGGATTAAACAAGGTAAAGCCCTAAAGAAATAATTACCACTTATGAGAAAACTACAAAGCATCAGCCTACTCTTAGCTGGAGTTATCGGACTATCATCATTTACCCATAGTCCACAAGTACGCAAAAGCACCTAAAAAAACACAGTACGCATCAAAGGATTTCTTGAGAATAAGAAGAATGATGGAGATACTGTATTGCTTTCTACGGTCTAATGCAGACCTCGTTGATACGATTGCTACAAGCGTGGTCAAAGGACAAAATTTTACGTTCTCCAAGAGCTTTGATGTAGATACTATCGCTACTTATCAAGTGCGTCTTGGCATCAGACAGCAAGCCCCTCATTATTCTTGGAAGCAGGAGATTTGAATGTCAATCTTACTAAGGGGCTAACGCAGGGAGCAAGCTTAATGACCGTTATGCCCAGTTTCAGAAGGCACTAAACTCATACTCTGATAGCGTCTACACAGCCTTCGGGAAAGCCAAGGAGGCAGAGCAACAGAAAATATCAGACGCTTACCAAAAGCGAATGTATCAAGAGATATGAAAAAGGCTCTAAAAGAGAATAAGGCTAATGTAATAGGCACAATAGCTCTATTCCATCTTATCTCTGGAGAGTTCTCTGCGAGCAATGAGCAAATAGACGCTTGGCGCAAGATAGCAGATGCCTCTATCCTAAATACCTCTGAAATTAAATACCTAACAGGTATCATCGATGCACGTACAGCTACTCAGCCAGGTGCTCTATACAGAGATATTGTGGGCAGTGACGAGCATGCCAATAGAAAGCTGAGCCAATATGCAGGACAAGGACACTATACCCTTTGTTGATTTTTGGGCTAGCTGGTGCGGTCCTTGCCGTAGAGCAATGCCTGGACTCAAGAAGATTTATGAGACTTATCACAAGGATGGGTTAGAAATCGTAGGTATTGCTGTATGGGGACCAATGGGCAGACCACTTAAAAAGCTGTCGAAAGCCTCACCTTGCCATGGCCACAAATCTTCAGTCCTAAGGCGACTGACCTCTATGGCATTACAGGTATTCCGCATATTATGCTCATTGACCCTCAAGGAAAGATTATCGCTCGCTCACTTCACGGCGAGGAAGATATCACAAAGCTATTAGAGTCAGAGAAGAGTAAGAACGGCGGAGCTTTTATAGCCTCATCGGATCCAATAGGAATAATAAAAATGGCTGTCGCAGTATTTGCGACAGCCATTTTATCATTAAACTATAATAGCGTGTTATTATTTATTCCTGTTTCTTACTTACATGTACATTTTTTTCGTGAGACATACCACATCCCTGACATGAATTCATCTTATCACTCTTCATCTCAGACTTGCATGAGCTACCCTTAGCATCGCAAGACTTCTTTTTCAGCCTTCATATCCGCCTTACATGCACACGTGGGATTGCTTTCAGTCTTACATGTACACTTGCCATCAGTCTTGCATGTACATTTCTTTTCCATCTTCTTGCAAGACTTCTTATCCTTCTTACAGCAAGACTTTTTCCGTTTTTTTGGTTGTTGTGTTGTTTCTTGAGCTACAGCTACAGTGCCTAGACCCAATACTAGGGCTAGTGCTACAATGATTTTCTTCATGATTATATTTCCTTTAAATGTTATTATAGTTTACTCGTACTACTCAGACAAATCATCATCTGAATACCACGCTCATAACTCTCTATCTCCTATTATTGTTGCATAGAAGGAGTCTATTCTTTCATAGAAACTACTACCTAACAACTCAAAATTGCAGATATTATATTGATCTATGCCCTTATCTATCATAAATAAAAATCTAATGCTATTTTTTTATCCTCAAGAAAATATCGCCAAGTTCTAGGACCCGAGTAATAAGGATTTGCATTTTACGAGGACAATAGGATCAGTTTATTTATCCTTCAGCAAGAATGAACAAAATGGGCTGCCACATTATCTGTGGCAACCCATTTACATTAAAACTACAATCAATATTTATTTATTTCTATTACTTATGACCTAATAGCCATCGCATTGACTCTCTCCATAACGAGAAGTTCCGCATGCAGGTTCACTAGCCTTCTTACTTTTCTTGCTCTTCTTCTTTGACTTCTTCGTAGCAGAACAGCAATCATCTGATGTACCACAAGAAGAGTTACTGCTCTTCATCTCTGACTTACAAGATGACTTACCTTCAGCCTTTGAAGCACAGCATCCGTCCTTCTTGTCGCAAGACTTCTTATCTTTCTTATCGCAAGACTTTTTCAGTCTTTACTGGTGTTGTTTTTTTGAGCTACTGCTACAGTGCCTAGACCCAACATAAGGGCTAAAGCTACAATGATTCTCTTCATAATCTTATTCAAAACTTATATATTATTGTAGTTTAATCTAAGAACTAGGATTACTATCATCCCAATATCTTAATGTATAACACCCATTATCCTATTCTTGTTGTACTGAAGTTGCCTATTATTTGTTTTATAAGAGCAATGAATGGTCTCCTCATAATAAGTTTAAACCAACTAAACCCATAAAAGAAATCAGCCCTAAAAAGTCTTTATGACTTTTTAGGGCTGATGCTATCTATCTTAAGCTATTGATTAGCGAGCTTCCCAACCAAGAGCACTTGCTCCTAGTACTGCAGCATCGCTTTCCTTTAGCTGAGAGAAAAAGAAGTCTTTAGTCTTACCCTTATAGATAGGAAGAAGGTTCTTTTCCATGTGATGCTTAATAGGGTTCATCAATAGGTCTCCACTCTTAGTTAGACCACCGAAGAGAATGATTGCTTCAGGGCTAGAGAAAGTAACAAAGTCAGCGAATGATTCTCCCAAGATAGCTCCCTGTTGCTTCAAAAATTTCTAGAGCAAGAGCATCACCCCTGCATAGCTGCATCATAAACATCCTTACTTGTGATCGACTCAACATCTACGGAACGCAATAAGCTCTCATCCGAACGAATGCTCAGATACTCACGAGCAGTACGAGCCACTCCTGTAGCAGATGTATAAGTTTCTAGACAGCCTTGGCGACCACAACCGCACATACGACCATTACGGCGTACTATCATGTGCCCAAGCTCTCCTGCGAAACCATCATGACCATAAACAAGCTGACCACCGACTACAATACCGCTACCAACACCAGTACCGAGTGTTATAACGATGAAATCCTTCATACCACGAGCAGCACCATAGGTCATTTCCCCAATAGCAGCCGCATTTGCGTCATTAGTAAGTGCTACAGGGATACCGATACGCTCTTGAAGCATTTGAGCGAGAGGTATTTTGCTCCTTCCAAGGGAGGTTAGGAGCAAACTCAATAGAACCATTAAAAATAATTACCATTAGGTGCTCCAACTCCAATACCACGGATTTTTATCCTTACCACCAACTTGCTCAATAAGCATGTTCAAACCCACTACGAGGTCATCAAGATAAAGTTCAATCTCGTTGTGTACAGCCGTCTTAATAGACGCATTCACAACCACATTACCACGGGCATCTACAATACCAAAAACGGTGTTAGTCCCCCTAGGTCTACGCCTATAACGTAGGGCTTGTCCATTGTATCCAAGTGTTATTTATTTAATTGTTATAGAGGCAAAGATAATAAAAAGTTTGTGGACAGAATAACCTTTCTCTCTTATCTTGGTTTAAAAAGGGCCAAAACACAACATATAAATACATTTAACTCAAAGTTTGAACGCCTCAAAACAGGGACAACAAGGAGAATAAAAACCAGATTGAAGAATAGTTACAATACCCCATAGGACAGGCTCAATAAAACTAGAAAAATACTTAAATATAAAAAGAGGCTGAGCCGTAGCCCATCCTCTTCCACATACAATCATTGAGTTAATTCATCGTGTCTCGCACTATATCTTAGAGTACCGAAACTATAAAAAGTTTAATCTACTATATTTTTTTATTTTCCGAAACAAGAATCAAAACACATTAAAAACTGATTATCAAAGAATTACATCATTCCTTCTTTTGCTTACTTTTTTTCTACTTGGATGATTAAAAATCATCTTCAGCATGACGACCAACAAGGACAGCTAAGACCGGACGATACTTCTCTCCCTAATATCTCATCATATTTATCTACATTGATGCCCTCCATAGGGAGTGCTATCAAGTCCCATACTCGCCAAACTTGTTAGTAATACGCCTAAAGCAATATATATTTGATGCGTTTGCCATGCTTGAATGGCTTCACTCCCCCTGCGATGCCACATAATTATGAAAATAAGTCTGTACGGGAGCCTCTTGAGTATCAATACGCTCCTTAATAAAGGTCTCTACATCACGATAAGTATAGAACACTATCAATAGGCTAGCTTGCTTGACGCGCTCAAGATTAGACCTAGACTCTTCTGCCAGAACAGATTTTAGAGACTCATCTTCTATAAGTTCAAAGGCCCAAGGTTGAGAATTTATAGAGCTTGGAGACAAGCGCAATACTTCCTTGATTGTAGCAAGTTGTTCCTCACTCAATCTAAATGATGGGTCGTACACCTTAGTGGTATACCGACTTTGCAGTAACTTGATAATATCCATAATGTCAATAATATGATTAAAAATAAACCTCAGTAGGCTGCCTAAACAAGCATACCCTACTGAGGATAAATCAATAACTCTACCCTATCTCTATTCGTAGAGCATATGTAATATGTCTGGGATTTGCTCTATAAGCAAACTTGCCGTTAAGCTCTCAGGCGAAATGCGAGCTGCAATATAATCACCTGCCGTTCCATGCAAGTAACAAGCTATTAACACCGCTGTAAGCGTATCATAGCCACGAGCAATAAAGCCAACTATCAAACCAGTAAGGACATCTCCTACTCCATTAGAAGCCATACCGGGATTACCCTTTAGGGTTAAAGTAAACATTCCCCGAAGCTCGGCAAATGGTATTATAAGTTCCTTTAAGCACTATTGTAAGATTTCGTCTACTTGAGAGTTGCTTAGCGCCTTCGATAAAAATCAATATCTCTATATTGCATGCCAAGCAAAGACTTCTTAGTCTTATCATCGAGAAGAAAGCACACTGCCCTCTGGGATAACATCTAACAAAGCTGTATGCTCTGCAATTGTTTCAACGGCGGTACCATCTAGAACAAGAGGCTGTCTGTACGATGAGAATATATTTCTCAATTCATCTTCTTGAAACGAAGATGTCATGGCCGTACCTATAGCTATAGCTTTTATACGAGCGCAAGTCGCTTGGCAAGTTATGCTGATGTACTCTATTATCACTCAATACAGCTTCGGGTGTCGCCAAGATTAAAGGAACATGAGCTTGAGCTGGACATGCTACTTCCACAGTACCTACTCCCTGTAGTCATAGCCGCCTTAGTAGCCAAAAATCAATTGACCATAATAGCCATTATCACCACCAACAATAAGAGCTTTGCCATAGTTAGACTTATGACTAAAAGTATCCCTTCTCAGCAATGAACGTGCTAAAGACTGTTCACTATGATAATAGTATGTACTGCTAACCTGCTCTTTGATACTATTGCTCAATCCGAGAGAAACAACAAACCACTCTCCCACATAGGGAGCATTCTCACTCATCAGCATAGCCAAACGAGGAGATTCAAAGGTTATCGTTTTATTAGCTCGTATAGCCTTTGACCTATCTGCAGCTATGTTGCCATCAGCAAGTATCCCCGATGGCAAGTCAATACTGACAAGCTCACGACCCAAGCCGTTAATCCATTGAGCTAAGTTCACAAAGCCTCCATCTAGCCCATGTGTAGCCTCTGAGCCAAATAAACCATCAATGATTAAGGCATCCTCAGGAATAGTAGGAGCGGTAAATTGATTAGTTATGTAGTGAACACGCACTTCTGCTTGTTCGCTACGCGTACGCTGCACTTGACATACCTCGGACAGAACACCTTTATTAGAGAAGAGATAAACCTCTGGAGCTATGCGTCTAGCCTTCAAAAAGACGTGCAACAGCAAGAGCGATAGCTCCATTATCAGCATACCCGGCAAAAATAAATACTGGACGAGCAAAGCCTCTATACTGTTCTGTAAACAAGGTTGTAAAGGCTTGTGCCGACTTCTCTATAAGGTCATGTTCGCTTATATTCTCAGTTGCCTGAGCAAGCTGATATAAGCGCATCAACTGAAGTGCAGAGTAGATTTTATTCATCAGTCCATATTACCTCTGACGATACCTCGCTCTGACGAGGAGATAAAAGTCAATGATAAATTGAGTTATTTCATCGTTAGGCTGTTCTTCTTGAATAACCTTGATAGCCTGAGTGGTATTAAGTCCTCTCTGATAGATGGTGCGATAAATCTCGTTGATTTGATAAATCTGAGCATTTGTAAAACCTCTACGGCGCAATCCCTACGATATTTATACCACAATAAGAAAGAGGGTCACGACCAACTAAGACATAAGGAGGAATATCCTTACTGACACGGCTACCGCCCTGTATCATCACATGCTTAGAGACACGACTAAACTGATGAATGAGCGTCCCCCACTAGCAATAGCATAATCATCAATGATTACCTCACCCGCTACCTGAGAAGCATTTCCTATGATGATGTTATCACCAAGAATACAATCGTGTCCAATATGACTATAAGCCATAAGAAGGCAATGGCTACCAACAACGGTCTTACCTCTAGAAGCAGTACCACGATTGATGGTAGCACACTCTCTTACTTGTGTATAGTCACCAATAATCGCTACACTATCCTCGCCAACAAACTTTAGGGTCTTGAGGAATACCTGAGATAACAGCTCCTGGATGTATTTGACAGTGCTTACCTATACGCGCACCATAGCGCACATAAGCCCCTGAATGAATAATAGTCCCCTCGCCAATAACAGTATTCTCCTCTACTACGGCAAATGCTCCAATCTGCACCCCTCACCCTATTTGCGCTGAGGGATGCACTGAGCCCATCGGACTTATAAGATTATTAGGCATAATTGTTCTTACTTATTCTTTACAATCTGAGCCATGAAGTCGCATTCGCAAACAAGCGTTTCCCCTACGAAAGCCAACCCACGCATATTAGCCATACCACGGCGCATCTCTGAAACTAGGCGAACCTTGAAAATAAGTGTATCGCCTGGTACTACCTTTTGGCGGAACTTGACATTGTCAATCTTCAAGAAGTAAGTTGAATAGCTCTCTGGATTTTCCAAGTCTCCAAGAATGAAGAGCCCTCCGACCTGCGCCATTGCTTCTACCTGCAATACGCCTGGCATAACTGGTTCCCCAGGAAAATGCCCTGAAAGAATGCTCCATTAGCTGTTACATTCTTAATTCCAACAACGTAATCAGCCCCCCTTTCAATGATTTTATCTACAAGAAGGAAGGGATATCGATGTGGTAATAATTCTTGGATGCGTTTAACATCCATCAGAGGTTCCTTATTAGGGTCGTAAATAGGAGCTTGACTCTCGTTCTGCTTAATCTCACGACGAATCTTCTGACCCATCTCATTGTTAATCTTATGCCCTGGGCAAGTAGCAATAATACGCCCTTGGATAGGGACGACCAATAAGAGAAAGGTCTCCAAGCACATCAAGAAGTCTTTATGTCTTGCTGGCTCATTAGGGAAGATGATGGGCGCATTATTGATATAACCCAGCTCAATACCCTTCTTAGGCTCTACACCCATAAGCTTGCACAGGTCATTGAGACTACTCTGCTCCATCTCCTTATCGTAAATAACGAGAGCATTATCAAGGTCTCCACCCTTTACAAGATTATGAGCTAGTAACTGCTCTATCTCACGCACAAAAACAAAAGTGCGAGATGCGGCAATCTCTGTCTCAAACTTCTTGAGGTTATCCAATGAAAGCAAACTGATTGCTCAAGATAGGACTATCAAAACCAATATGAACATCTACGCCAAATGAGTGGTCAGGGAGTAAAAGGATACGACTGCGTCCATCTTCACTTACAACCTCTGTTCGCTGCTTGACGATATAGTACTCTCGCTCTAACTCTTGAGAAACAAGACCTACTTCTTTAATCTTACGCACATACTCAATAGCACTACCATCAAGAATAGGAAACTCAGGAGCATCTACATCAATATAGCAGTTGTCTACGCCCAAAGCGTAGAGAGCACTAAGACCATGCTCAATAGTACTTACTTGGACATCACCCTTACGCAGAACAGTTCCTCGCTCCGTACCCTTAACGAACTCGCTAAGAGCAGGTATCTCGGGAGTGCCTTCTACGTCTACACGACGAATAACACGACCAGTACCAGCTGGAGCTGGGTGAAAAACTTATATTGATTTGCAGACCTGTATGTAATCCCTTACCACTGAGGGAAAAACTTCCTTTTAGTGTCTGTTGCTTAGACATTATTTTTCTTTCTTAGCGTTGTTAATAATCTTTTCTAGCTCATTGAGGCGACGATACATATCGGGGAGCTTATTCATGACAGCGTAGGTGCGCATAGCCCCACGAGCATCCATTGCTGGCGCACCTAAGAGCGTCTTACCGTCTTCAACGTCACCAATGACACCAGTCTGACCTCCTAGCTGTACCTTGTTGCCAATTTTAAGATGACCAGCAATACCAACCTGTCCTCCAGTCTGACACCATGAGCCAATCTTAGACGAACCAGCCATACCGCCTTGAGCAGCCATAACTGTATGACTACCAACTTCACAATTGTGGGCTATCTGAACAAGATTATCCAGTTTAGCTCCTCTGCGAATAATCGTACTACCCATTACGGCTCTATCGATACAAGCATTTGCCCCTGACCTCTACATCATCTTCAATGATAACGTTTCCTAGTTGAGGAATCTTATGATAACCATCTAACTGAGGTGCAAAGCCAAAGCCATCAGCACCGATGACAGCCCCTGCATGCAAGATGCAGCGCGCACCAACCTCCGTACGGTGATAAATCACGACATTAGGGTAAATAATAGAATTGGCACCAATCTTACTATCCTTACCGATATATACATTAGGGATAGATATAAGACCCCGCACCAATCTCTACACCATCTTCGATAACCGCACCAGCACCCACATAAACGACACCATCAATTTGGGCTGTTTCGCTAATCACTGCTCGAGGGTGAATCCTTTTGGTCGCACTGTTAGCTGGGCTTCTGCCATCTGCATCAGTTCTGCCAAGGCCGCATAAGCATTAGGCACACGAATGAGCGTTGCTTTTACATGCTCTTTGTCTAAATCCTCATCGACAAGCACGATGCTTGCCTCTGAGGTATATAAGAATGGTTCGTATTTCTTATTTGATAAGAATGTTAATTGACCTTCTTTGGGCTTCTTCAATCTTCGCAAAGTCATTAACGACGACCTCGGCATTACCCTCAATCTTGCCATGCAAGATATGAGCGAGTTGCTCTGCACTAAACTGTAATGCCATATCGTTTTTACTTTGCGTCTACTAGATTAGCTCTGTGTAACAAGTCTGCCATCTCGAAAGCGAATCTTTTCTGCTTCCTCTGCAGCCTTAATATCAAACTGCTCACTATCATCGGCATAGATGATGCTACGAGAAGCATTGACAAGAATACCACACTGCTCATTAAATCCATGCTGAGCCACTTCGCTAAAGGCTTCCCGCCCTGCGCTCCGACACCCGGGATTAAGAGGAAGTGCTCTGGTACAATCTCACGGATACGAGTCAGCATATCAGCCTTTGTAGCCCCTGACGACGTACATCATCTGTTCGCTAGTACCCCATTCCTTAGATAGTCTTAGTACGCGCTCGAATAGATACTCTCCCTGTGCATCTTGCATCATTTGGAAGTCTTCACTACCGGGGTTACTTGTTAGAGCAAGTAGTATCGTCCAAGCATTAGGGCTTCTAAGCGTTGGCATCACGCTGTCCTTACCCATATAAGGCGAAATCGTAACAGCGTCAAGATTCATATTTTCAAAGCAGCTGCGTGCGTACATATCGCCTGTATTACCAATATCGCCACGCTTAGCATCTGCGATAATAAATTGATCGGGGTAATGCTCTTGAATATAATAGACAGTTTTCTCAAAAACTCTTCAAACCAAAAAGAGCCCATACTCTCATAAAAAGCCAAATTAGGTTTGTAGGCTACACAGAGATGAGCCGTAGCATCGATAATAAGTTTATTAAATTCGAAGACCGGGTCTTCCTTATCCATCAGATGTGCTGGTATTCGAGCAATATCAGTATCAAGACCAATACAGAGAAAACTGCGCTTACGCTTTATATTCTCAAAAAGTTCTTGTTTAGTCATAATAATCTTAATCTTTCTGTTTAGATGGCAGCTTCCTTCATGCGCTCGATGTTTTCAGCGATAATCAACTCGTCAATAATCGGCTGAATTTCACCATTCATAATCGCACCTAGGTTATACAGCGTGAGGTTTATTCTATGGTCAGTTACACGACCTTGAGGATAGTTATATGTACGGATTTTAGCAGACCTATCTCCAGTAGAGACCATCGTCTTACGCTTGGCAGCAATAGCTTCATTATGCTTAGAAACCTCTATATCATAGAGCTTGGTACGCAACATCTGCATAGCCAATTCTCTATTCGCTAGCTGTGTACGTGCTTGCTGACAAACCACGACAATACCCGTAGGTTTGTGTGTTAGCTGCACTTTAGTTTCTACCTTGTTGACGTTCTGACCTCCAGCACCTCCAGACCTAGAAGTGTGGAAATCGATATCAGCAGGATTTAATACGACATCCACTTCCTCTGCCTCGGGAAGGACGGCCACAGATGCTGCCGAAGTATGTACACGTCCCTGAGTCTCTGTTGCAGGCACACGCTGTACGCGGTGTACTCCACTCTCATACTTGAGAATACCATAAACACCTTCACCAGTAACACTGAAGATAATTTCTTTGTAGCCACCCGCTGTACCTTCGCTAACGCTTGTTACCTCGCACTTCCAGCCACGTCCTTCGCAGTAGCGTACGTACATTTTTGTAAAGGTCGCCTGCAAAGATAGCAGCTTCATCACCACCAGTACCTCCGCGGATTTCCATAACTACATTCTTCTCATCCTCTGGGTCTGCAGGGATAAGAAGGAGCTTAATCTCTTCTTCTAGGCTCGGAATGCGCTCTTCAGCTCATTCATCATTTCACGAGCCATAGTTCTCAGTTCGGGGTCACTCTCTGTTTCGAGCGTTTCACGCCCTCTTCAATGTTTCCTAATAGATTACGATATTCCTTTCCTTTGGCAAGGATACGCTCTAAATCACGATACTCTTTACTGAGCTTCATGAAGCTGTTTTTTTGATCTGCAATAATGTCTGGTGCAGTAATAAGGGAAGTTATTTCCTCAAAACGGATTTCTAGTCCCTCTATGCGACTAAGCAAATCGTTCTCTGATGCCATATACTATATTTAGTTGTTTTTTTATTCTTGATTTATTATTGTTTTTTTAATACTTAAGTACACCCCAAGGAGAATGTATCTCAAGGCTATTACCCTCAGCGAGGTCTTCAACGCGACCGACAATCTGAGCATCGACGCCATAGCTACGGCTAATCTCGATTATGCGCTCAGCATCTTCGGGAGCGACATATAGCTCCATACGATGCCCCATATTGAATACCTTATACATCTCTTGAGGAGGAGTACCACTCTCCTCGTGTATAAGCTTGAATAGCGGAGGAATAGGGAACAGATTATCCTTGATAACCTTCTTATTCTTCACAAAGTGCAATACTTTCGTTTGAGCTCCACCAGAACAATGCACCATGCCATGGATTTTTGGCTCTCATCTCGCTCAAAAATCAGCTTTGATAATAGGTGCATAGGTGCGTGTTGGAGACAATACCAAACGACCTGCATCTAGAGGACTACCATCTACAGTATCAGTCAAGTTCTTATTACCGCTATATACAAGTTCTTCGGGTACAGCTGCATCATAGCTCTCAGGATATTTCTTAGCAAGCTCATGAGCAAACACATCATGTCTAGCACTTGTCAAGCCATTACTGCCCATACCACCATTATACTTGCTTTCGTAGCTTGCTTGCCCCTGAAGAAGACAAACCAACGATTACATCACCACCACGGATATTACCATTATCAATAACATCGCTACGACTTCATACGACAAGTAACCGTACTGTCAACGATGATTGTGCGTACTAGGGTCTCCTACATCAGCAGTTTCACCTCCAGTAGAGTAAACACCAACACCCATCCCACGTAGTTCAGACAATAGTTCTTCTGTTCCATTGATGATGGCACTAATAACCTCACCTCCAACAAGTAGTTTATTGCGTCCTATTGTGGAAGATACGAGGATATTATCCGTTGCACCCACACACAAAAGGTCATCTATATTCATGATAAGCGCATCTTGCGCAATATCTCTCCAAACACTAATATCACCCGTTTCTTTCCAATACATGTACGCAAGTGAGCTCTTGGTACCAGCTCCATCTGCATGCATGATATTACAATACTCAGGATTTCCGCCCAATATATCGGGAATAATCTTACAGAATGCCGTAGGATAAAGACCTTTTATCTACATGCTTAATAGCATTATGAACATCCTCTTTACTAGCAGATACACCACGCTGTATATATCTCTCATCCATAGTTTTGTTTTACTTAGGTGATATGAGTTGAAGTCTAACGTAGACGAAGCACGTCCCCTTCTGTAGGGGACATAGTCTTCATCCTTATTATTCATCTTGTATAATTGTTCTAGTCTAATACCATAACGTTGGGCAATGCTATACATTGAGTCTCCGATAGTCACCACATGACTCTTATAAGACTCTGTCGCACGGCTATGCTTTTTCTCTAGATAGATAATATCTCCTTCTTGGAAAGTCATATCTAAAGGAACATCATTGTAACGAGCTAATTTCTTTGCTGAAGCACCCACATCATCGGCTATACGCTGCAAGTTATCACCCGGATCTGCAAGCACATAGTAGAGACCATAGCTCATATAGATAGGACGCTGAGGTGTCTGAACTCGATGAGTTTGGCGACGCTGTGAACTTGGTTCAGGGCGATTAAATGACTTATTATCCTCCATCCAAAGGGGATATTTGCCACCATCAAGCGCATAAAGCTCATAAGTTTCTATGATTTGGATTAAGCGGTTTGCATAACCCTTATCGGTCGCATAACCTGCCATTTGCAAGCCCTTAGCCCAGCCTCGGTAGTCATCACTACGCAAAGCATATAGACTCAAATAACGTTTATTCTTGAGGAATATAGAGTGATCTTCATAGCTATCCTCCCATTTATCATAGGAGCGAAAACACTCATTGGGAGCATCGTCCGTCTTATAAGTACGCTTACCAGACCAAGAGCGATGACATTTGATACCAAAATGGTTATTAAAATCTTTTGCTAAGCTACTACGCCCAGCACCAGTTTCCACAATCCCTTGTGCCATAGTAATACTCGCAGGCACGCTATATCTATCCATTTGTCGTATAGCTCCTTGCAGTGCTTACGGATATAGCCTTCAACAGCCTCTTGACGCCTTGGCGTCTGAGCTACAAGAGTTGCCACAGCAACTAAGCAGACTAAGATGCAGGAATATAATCTATACTTCGATATTATCATACTTCTCATAAATATGGATACTATAATCCACTTATTTGTGCAAAGATACGAAATAAGCCCCAAACGACGACTAAGCACAGAAAGGCAAGCACATCGGATTTTCGATTAGCTCGCCCCAGCGAGAGAAGAGTGTGTAGGGTTGATATGCCCCGAATGTTTTTGTCTAACATTCGGGGCATATCAAAAATAGACTCTATTATTCCGTAATATTATTTTAGTGGGATAAATAATTGAGATATTTTTTTTCTAGTATTTCCATCTACCGTTGGAATAATTGGGTTAAGAAGCCAATACCTCTGACCATTAGAATCAGCATCAATCGCTCTTAGTTGCTTATCTGTACAGAGGTACATCCCAGAAGCACGACTTCTAATAGTCCATAAGCCGTTTTGATGTTGTTCCAAGTCCCATTTGTGTCTTTTTGTAAGGCATCGATGTTATATAACTTTCAGTTAGAATTTGTCCTCCATCAATCCCTAGATGTATAAGATTCATCCCGTCGTTGTAGCCTAGCAATTCAACACGAAGATACTGGTTATTCAATTTAATGGGTTGGAAAGTCTTAGGATTACATAGAATATAGTTGATGGCAGGAAATACATTATGCAAAAATCCCCTGATATATATTTAATCTTTAAGGGTATATTTGATATAAGGTCTGGGATAGGGAGTATAGCATCCTCACCTCGCCCTAGCATTAGAAATGAATTATCATTCCTAATACCCTTTTCCCAGGTTCTAACATCTAAAGATTCAATAGTTCCTCTTTATAAAAATGTAGCTACACTTAGAAGGGATTTTTTTCTGGAATATAATCACTTCCACCTTGACGGTATATCACTGAAATATCAGTTGAGTTTTTTTCTTCACCTTATTTCTTAGAGTCTGATCTATGTTTATCTTGTTATCCCAAATTCTGGCCTCCAACTTCTTCACATCTTCGGCAGAAAAATATTGAAGAATTTGCAGACACCCGGAGGTCTATGTAGGGACCAACGTAGTACTTTGTTACAATATGTGTACCATATTTTGATATTAAATCAGCGGCACTTAATTGAGACAAATCCTAACAAATCTTTTATTGAGATAGAATTCCAGATTTTTTTAGGATCAGATAAATCATACATTATAACCTTATCCTTTCTGTAGATAAAGGAATTGTATGTATGACTTTTTCTTGTTGTTCCGAGAAACATCTGTTGTAACGTACGACAAAGTATTCGACTTATACGTTGCAGTAGTAGAAAAAGCGAATAGAATCAATTGAAGTCGTTTTACTTAAATCTTGATGGAGCTCTTGGTGAAGGTCTAAACTTCCGTAAGCATTTACAATAGGATGAAGATTTTCTTCCTTGATTGTCCTTCCAAATGGAGACCACGGAGTAGTTCCATTTGATATAATACTGTAGTCCGTAAAATCCTCTCGCATCAGTAAATGAACTTTTGAGAAGATTAAACCCTTTTCCGAGATATCGTTCTGGGGAGTAGACCGCTTTCTGCAATACGAAAATCAGTATAGCTAGGAACATTCCAGCTATCTAGTATAGCTTTTTCAGGTTTAAAACTTGAGGGAGAACTAAGTGGCATCTCTTTCTGACAAGAGAATAAAAAGTGCGGAGATAATTCCTGCTCCAATATAGAAGGACTTTGTCATTTTTGCATTTATAATTTAGCCAACACCTATCTAAAGTAGGAACAGTTGGATATCTTTATAATCTTCTTTAGACAAAAATAGTAATCATTAACGACAATCCCAATGAGCAATGCAATCTGTACATCCCATCCTCAAGGACAACACTGGGATAAAAATAAGCCAGAGGCAGACTATTACCTCTGGCTAAAAAGACTCAGCCTACTTATATTTGAATATATGAAAGGATACAAGCAACCGAACTGCAATCATAAGCTCAAAGGACGAGGGCGATGGGCACAGCCCTCTCCTTAAGAGCAGGACGAGAGGAAAAGAAGTCCGACTACTAAATAGAAGACTCGGTAGTTGCTTAGTATTGATGTTCACCACTAATTATATTGGTTTCTGTTATTTAAACTTATGAATTAATCTTCCTCGTCTGAGATCCAAGACATGGATATCACTATGGTCGTATTCAGTCTGAATCTCTACATAGAGCTGTCCATCGTGTACGCCTATACTCGCTATTTGGTTAAAGTCTCCTGGCGTGTAATCAATCTTAACCTCTGGAAGCATCTCGTGCGTACGTAAGTCGATAGCCCCAACGTAGAAGTAATAGTTGAGTGTTCCATAGAAGAGATAGTCCTTGTAGACCGTCGTTACATATGTACTGGTGTTATAGCCTGGGAACTTATACATTTGAAAGGGCTCCAGTCCGTACGTCTAGCTCTGCAAGCTGGTGATTATCTCCACGCTCATATCCATCCTCCCAAAGTGAAGAGTAGAAGAATACTAGTTTGTCATTTCCATATTTTTTTGGTAATACCTTGGCTCTCTATTTTTCCCAGATAATCTTCCCGGATGGCACCTCCACACACAACACACGACTTCTATCTTCTTCCCCATGGGGAGGGAACCATACAATAATCACCTTATCCTCATAGGGGTAAACCTGCTTGATATAAGCCCCAGGATGATCTAATTCCCAAAGTAGCATTCCAGTCTCTATGAGATCAGCTGGCATTTGTTTCGTGAATAAAGCCCCTCCCACAATAAGGCATAATTACTTAAACACGTTACGTAGCGTGCAGTAGTCGCAAAGGACCAGAGTGTCTCACCTTCTTTAATAAATTCATGCAAGTAGTTTCCCTGACTATAGCTTGATCTGATATAGCTATGTTCATATGGAGTAAGTTCAATCCTATCCTCATCGGAATACATCAGAGAAATAATCCTACTCTCAAGGTTTACCACCTCATACACATGCCAAGGGTCTCTAGTCTCTACATAGATTTTATCCGAGAAAGGGCAACTACTAAACCATAGAGGGAAAAGAACTCAAACTGAGATTATTTAAGTAGGTCACTCCATCTATGATATAGAGTATCAAACCTCCTTGCGTCTGAATATTACCCCTCCATGAATTATCCTATTAAGTCCTTTGATCTTCATAATCTATCTTACTACACAGGGTTGCGTATATTTACGAGATACGATCTCTGTATTGGGGACGTACGAATCCAAATGTTTTGCAGGCGAATCTCCTGCCTCCTTTGTTCGGTGCTTCTAAATGCCCCCCACCACCATGGTAAAGACAGAACTTAGCACACACCTTATGGAAGACCGACACCTAAACTCTAATTTACTTCTTAGGTTTTTGATAGCGTTCGATGTCTCGCTGGAGATACTGCCTAAACGGAGGAAACTCCTTGTCAGTATATTCAAGGATACGCTCGAGAGCACCTTTCGGAATGCGGTCCAAGCGTATGAGCTGGTCATATTCACCGAATTTAGGGTAATCTAACCAAAGCTTTTCCAGCTCCTCGGCTGAGATGGGGGATGTTCTGTTGTAATCATCTCAAATGTTCCATCATAAGCTTTCCCCTGATATATAACAGACGAGCATCCACCTTCGTGGGTATACGAGAAATCGATACGGCGCATCCTTTTATCTGTCCCTGGGTAGCATTCAAATAAGAAAAATTGCTGTCAGAAATAGCTTGCCATTCTGGTTGTGTTGCTCTCGATACTGAAAAAGTCAAATAGTCGTCGTAATTATCTCTCAAGAAATCCAAACCGAAGTATCCCACATTGGACTCAATGGCGCAGTAGGGGCTGTCATCATCATTGAGAATCGTTGCAAAGTAGACCTCTTGCTTTTCGTGAGACTCATGAGAAGCAAGTTCAACAACCCCTCCTTATTCTTACGACGAGAATAGCGAGTCTTGTTATAAACATCTAATTGACTTAGGGTTGCTTCTTCTGTATTTATGTGATTACCAACCCAGGTTTTTATTGAATATTGTCTTCATAACTAATTATAGAATTTGCCTTTTTATGTCTCTAATCTTTTATATTGTGCTTCTTCGCGTAATCTAATACCTTTGGCGATATTTTTCTCTTCCTGAACAGGTACTTCAAGAATCATTTGTCCTTTAAGAACTTTTCCATTATTCACTTTAAAGATACCTTTGTTCGATCCAGTTTTTATTTGAAGGCACATCGGCAATGACCGACCCCGGTGCGTACTTATCCTTTATCTCCTTGAGGTAACGAATAGCTGTCTCATCCGACACCTTGGGTCTTCTTATGGGAGACTGAATGTCGAGAATAACTCTGCGAATGCCGCACAATGCAATGGTCTCATAAAAAAATAGTATTTTGTTTTTTTATTATTACATTGAAGAAAGAAAATATTTAGGTCAAGCAGATCAAGATTTAGAATAGCTAAACTTCAGTATTATGAGTGCCGCAGGTATGCAGTGAATCCAAAAATATTTTTTTGTCTAACCTTTTTAGGGGGCATATCATTCAGGGCAAACGCATCAAGATTCAGGCTAAAAGCGAGTGCCTTCAGGCACGATACTTCTTCAAAGCCCAGGGTGGAATGAGGGCAAAGCCCGATATGAAACCCTGGATATCTACAGATAATTGCGCAAGTGAGTACCTCGTACTCGTTTCAGTAAGTACACGTAAACACTTTAGTGAGTACGCGCACTTAAATTTGTAAGTACGTAGTACTTTCTGGAGACTTCAGCTGTAGTCTGTACAAACTACACGTGTAGTCTCTTCAAACTTCAGCTGAAGTTTGTACAGACTTCGCCGTGGTTTTGAGTTTAGGAAAGACACTTATAGTTTTATCTTTGCAGAGACTAAGCATTTCATTAGTATGGCAAAAGAAATCGAACGTAAATTTTTAGTCCTTAACGAAGACTTCAAGCAAACAGCAATACGAGTACATCATATTGAGCAAGGTTATCTGAAACAGAACCACCCCACAGTGCGCATACGTATTAAAAGACGATGGAAGCATTCATAACTATTAAAAGGTAAGTCTACGTCAGACGGATTAACTCGTGATGAATGGGAGTACCCTATTCCTCGCCACGAAGCACAAGAGATAATGAACCTTTGCTCCACCCTCCTCTACGAAAGGAGCGTTACATCGTTCCGAACTCAGGGGCATATTTGGGAAGTTGATGTTTTTCACGATAGATACGAAGGCTTGGTTATTGCTGAAGTGGAACTCACAGATGAACAAGAAGATTGAGCTACCGCAGTGGATTGGGCATGAGGTAACGGGAGACATCAGATACTATAATGCCTTCCTCTCTAACTCAGACCTACCCCAATAGCAAAGCAAGCGCATCAAAAATAGCACTATCTTTTGGGGTTATGGATGTGCAAGATTATTTTTCAAAGGTAGAAGATTCCCGTGTAGTGGGTCGTTGAAGACAAGCAGGCTGAAAGCCTTTATCCCTACATTTTGTCAGCGTGCCAGCAAAATGGGTGCGCACTGGAAGGCAGAACGTTCTGAACCTGTATACAAACAAAAGCATACTACTCTGAAGTATTCCTTGAATAAGTAGCATTTCTTTGTGGTTATCATATTCCCCATTGGTTTGAGTGGAGAATTTCATACATAGACAACCCCCAAAAACCCTCATAACAACACGTAGAGCCTCAAAAAGACATCTCAACACATAAAATCGTCTCACAAGGAAAAACGCTACAGAATTGAGGTTAAAAAACAATAGGTGCTTAATTGGACTTCAATTAAGCACCTATTGGAGGTCAAGTAAGGCTTAGTTGCGATGCAAGTAAGCACCTGTAAGGATTGGAATGAGGAAAAAACAGAACTTCTCCTCCCTAAAGGGAGGGGAAATCCTCCTTTTATTTTTCAGTATAATCTACGATGAGTTGCTGGAGTCCTTCTTTTTGTGCGGGTGTCATACTTGGCAGCATCCATGCTCGACTTATTCAGATATTCCGCAGTCAGCTTAATTCTTGTCTTCTCGCTTCGTGTACCTAATAATGCTTTGTCGCCAAGATAGATAGCGTCCTTTCTGTCCTTCGAGCTCCAGATAAAGTTCATCTTTATCTAATGGATGTTCCAGGATGTAATTGCCCTTTCCGTCAGTAAAGAGTACCTCGAAGAACTGTGGGTGGCGTGTTCCGATATTAAGAGAACCACTGCCGCCGGCGTTTCTTAACACACCGTCTTTTGAGCCCTTTGTACCGATATAGGTTTTGCCACCTGCATAGACGGTTACGTTGTCTGCAGCCTTGAACTTCTGTTCGGTCTTGCCGTTCGCACCGTTGTGCGTCAGTGTTACGGTTGATCCCATTGCCGGTGCGTCAAGGTCGAGGATTCCACTGGTTCCTTTACCCATCTTCTTTTCAATAGATTCATATACGATAGTGATGTTGCCTTCGTGTATCGTGCCGTCAGCAAGTACCACCTTGCCGGGCACATTATAGATGTTCACGGAAGCATCTCTGGCCTCTTTCACCAGCTGTTGCTCATCTGCTTTTGCCTTGTTTGCCAGTCGCAGCTTGATATTCTCCGTCATATCTCCCAGTGCATAGCCGTTTGCAAGCAGTTTTGATACCATACGGCGCAACATCTCGTCCTCGGAGAGTTTGGATGCAGTATTGTATTGCAGGAAGGGAAGTTTCCTGTCATCACAGGTTGTTATGTTGCTGAAATTCTCGCTCCTGCTCCAAGATTCGAGCTTAATCTCGGCTACCTGGTTGCCCACACGGTCCTTGACATAATAGTTTCTTTTGCCTAATGAAGGTTCATTGACAATAACCTTTCCCACCATCTCTTTGTTGATGATAATGTCGCCATTGTCGTTGATAGAGACAGGGATGCTGTGCGGTAAAGTCCTCATCGGTTTTCTCCATCTTTTTGACTATGGCATAGATGCTGTCCCATTTTGCAGAGAAAGGACGCGAGCCCTGCTCGAAGAGGTCGTCAATGGTGGATTTCCTGATACCGTTCACATCGATGAGTTGGGGGTTGCTGTCTAACAGTTTGTAGACAAAGTACTTCGTGTTGGAGAATACAAGCCTGTCTTTCGGGTTTTGCAGTTCAAAGACTGCGCCTTCAGGTGATGTGAACTGGAGCCAGTCTTCTGGTGTGCTGACGCCTTGTTTTTGTCGTGTTCGTAATGACGAATGTGAACGCCTTTTTCCCATCAGGCGTAGACAGGGTCGCAGACTCTTTTCTCTTCTTTTACCAGTGCTACTGGTGTTCCGTTAAGTAATACCTCCCCTTTCTTTATTTTCAGGTCTTGGGCATGTGCGGAAAGCACCATGGAGCTGGCGATGAAGCCTAATACTGTTTTTCTCATTTTACTTATTTGAGTTTTAGATTGGTATGAATGACTGCAAAGGCAGTGATTTTATATATAACTTTAATTCCGCAGCACAAATTCTTGTGAGAACTCTAAGTGTCTGAGAAACAAAAATTCTCAAAAACACAATGATATGTCAGAAATTTCACCTATCTCGGAGCTACAAACATAACAATTAAAGCAAAAAAACTGACATGGCAAAGGTAGCAATTAAAAAAACAAGAATATCACTTCTTTCGGTGGAATTTATAGGGCAACCCCAATAGTAAGCTCTCACAAAAGAAATAGAGACCTATTGCTGTTAGTACAGCAATAGGTCTCTAAATTCTATAAAAACTATATGCAACTTTTTTTATTTTACTTGCCCTAGACGAGCAAGAATAGCCTTAGCACTTTGGCTGAGAAGAACTACAGCACCAACAAGGATAGCCACGTCCTTAATAACCAAGCGACCAGCACCTGTTAGATAAGGGAGCCATTAGCATACTCACCTGCTGCAAGAGCTTTCAGCGAAGCATGTACCCAAGCCTCTGGAGTAGTTACCAAGAATGAAAAGTGTTCCAAATGTCATAATGATACAAAAGCACTTCACCAGCAAGACCAAGATATGGATTGAACATACCGAGGAATACCAAGATACCGATAGCACAAATCAAAAGACCAAGACCGTGTGAGAATGTATAAGTGCGGTTCTCTACGTGCCATGCACTCTTAGCAGGGTCATAAGCACCTTCCTTTACTTCATTCAGCTTATACTCCTTAACAACTTTTTCCTTCAGGAGAAGTAACTTCATTACTAGCATTCTTAAGCATAAAAGCTCATGAATGGGCTATTAGCAACAAACTTAACGATACCATTTGCCTCATAATTGGCAAATTTTGAGACCACCAATCCAAACGAAGATAATTAAGATAGCAACGCGGATAAAGCTTATAACCTAAGTTTTGCAGATTAGCTGCACAGTCTAGGAAACTGACAAATAACTTATTCATAATATTGTAATTATACGTTTAACAATTCTACATTTTATCAAGTGCAAAGTTCGGAAGAATTATCCTAAGCGACAATAACAATAAGGGAAGAATAATTATCAATTTGGGACTACATCATTGGGTCTTCATCTTCAGAAGGTGCAAATTGAGACCAATCTAGTTCTTTGGGGGGTATCTAAGGGCGAAGAAGTAATACTCTCAAAACGTGAAGGCTTGCTTAAGATAGTTATCTGCTGGCAATCAACCACAGGGAAGACCCGTACCTCGCCTTGCCTATTGGTATTCTTATCATAAGTGAGGGCGACCTTCCACATGTAGCGTTTGGCCTTCTTGTATAGATTCCTCTATTAGTTGAGCTATATCTCCCCAAGCTGTAATCACATGACGAAGTTCTTGCTCTTTTGGTTCATCGCCCTCCCTCTGAGGAGGAAAGGTTTCTTTGTTCGCAAGATAAAAATCAGCACGCACATGACCATAACCGAAATAACGAACATTAGGATCAGACTCTACAATCCCTTCTAATATGACTTTATTTACCTGCATTTCTCCGCTTAGCTTGTATGAGTAGTCGTTCAAATTGCTCCGCTCGCTCTTCATCTCCAAGACGTTCGTAGCTCTTAATAATCAGTTCTATTGCAGGGATATGAGCCGTATCTTGTGCAATCAGACGAGCTAGTGGCTCTATGGATTCCTCATACATAGCGTAGCTGGAATAGTATTTCCCCAGCTCGTATAAAAACAGTGGCATGCAGGGGCGATGAGTGCTTCTGCTCACGGAGGGCAGATAGCTGTTTGTTTCTATCCTTCTGCATACGATAGGCACGAGCTTGACCTAAACGAGCCTCAAGCGAACGTATATCATAATCGATAGCCTTAGCATAGCAACGTAAAGGCAGCCTCAGGGTCGTGTCTTCTATCAAACATTCATTGCCCATCTGCACATGCTCCTCCGACAATGCACGAAGACGCTTACGTCCATCTTCTAGCTCTCGGCGCAAAGTTCTTAGCTCTTGAGCCATCTGCTCTACTCGCCCGAGTCTCTGGCACAGCAATCTTAAGTAAAGCGGATTACTAAGCTGATTATTTCCCTCCACTGCCGTACGAAAAGACACAATAGCATCTGAGTACCGCCCTTGCTTCCACTCGGTATTAGCCTGTAAATAATGCTGATTAGCCTCTGCCCTAGCAAAAGCATCACCTAGCAACTCAGCATTATTCATCTGTTCATAATAGCGCGCTATCTCTGGACGTGCTATTATATCTCTCATATGAATAGGGGCTCTCAGCGTCATACCCTCTAGACTACGACAGCGGCTAAGAGCCACATAGGTTTGCCCACTTGCAAAAATTCTATCCGTAAAATCAATAACGACTCGTTCGAACGTCAGCCCCTGACTCTTATGAATAGTGATTGCCCACGCCAAGCGAAGAGGATACTGAGTAAACATACCTAGGGTTTCGGTAATAATTTCACCGTCTTCCTCATCGTATGTATATCTATTATTCTCCCAAACATTGCGCTCTACAGCATGAAGACTTCCGTCTTCTAGACGTATTGTTATCTTCTCTTCTTCTAGGTCAATATGTTCTATAACGGCAATCGTTCCGTTAGCCCATCGCTTATCTCTATCATTCGTGAGCAACATAACCTGAGCACCCTCTTTGAGAATGAGCTCCTCCTCTGTAGGCAGGTTTGCCTTGGGAAAGTCCCCATCTACGACTCCGCCAATTCGATAGGTACGCCCTTCTATTTGCTGTAAGCACTCTTCATTGATAGCTGCGACTCTATCACGACGAGACGCTAGTGTGATGACTAAGTTCTCTTTCTCTGGTTGGTAATTGGGAACAACCCGATTATTAAGTACTTCCAAATCATGACTAGTCATTTGACCAGCACGCACACGGTCTAGAATTTCTACGAATTGAGCCTCTTCTTGCCTATAAACTTTTACGTAGCTCAATACCCAAGAGATAACATCTATCATATTCTGCGGAATTAAAGACTCGAGCAGCAAAGAAATAATGAGAGCGGTAGTAAACATCAAGAATTTGTCTGTCCTCAGCACGGACAACAGGCTCCAACTGATAGAGGTCGCCAACAAACAGCATCTGAATACCACCAAAAAGGCTGATAGGGGCGAGCCGTATAAGCTCTTAGGATTTTATCTATCGCATCGATAACATCCGCACGTACCATAGATATTTCATCTATGATAATCATCTCTAATGAGCGGATGAGCTTTACGATGCTCGCTACTATAGCGAAAAAGACTTAAAGATTTTATTCCGTTGTAAATCGGGATCTTCAGGAGGGGAGAGGACGCAGTGGTAGTTTGAAGAATGAATGTATTGTTTGCCCTCCGATATTGAGAGCCGCAATGCCCGTAGAGGCTAGAAGGACATGCGTTTTCTTGCTATGCTCATGAATATAGCGCAATAGAGTAGATTTACCTGTACCAGCTTTACCCGTCAGGAATATGCAGTCCGATGTACTGCGTATAAGTTCTAGAAGCGTTTGTTGCTCTAGATTATTGGCATCTAGTATGTATTCGCTATCGTGCATTTAGCCTAGCTGAGCACTTTATTACGAGCTATCGTCGCAACGTATTCTTTGAGATAGTTAGGTGTCCAGTATGCAGTATCTACAAATACTCCATCTTCATACAAGCGGCTGACAAGTGGCAACATATAACGAGCCTGGGAACAAAATCTCCAGCCACATTGTAATCTACACCAGCCCATAGGTCTCACATTTCTTGGCTCCATCACCAAAAGAAATGATAAGACAGTGCCTTCATATCTTCAGCAAAAAGATGCTCAGAATCTAGAATATAAGGTAGCTCTTGCGTTAAAACTTGTCCATCTTGATTATATGTCGCTGTGTACACTTCCATACGGCGAGCATCAATCATAGGCACAAGGCGCAAACTTTCATTTACGAGGTTACTAGGAAGTGATTGCCTATACCCCTCAGCCATCAAAGCCAAAGCAGACACAGCTATCAATGGGACATTGAAACCATGACACAAGCCTTTAGCTAAAGAAGAACCTATACGCAAGCCGGTATAACTACCGGGACCAGCACTGATACCTACAGCATCTAACTTAAGACCCTTCTCACGAAGCATCTTAACAGCTTGCTCTGCAAGAACCCCAGCACGAGCAGAAGCTCCACCTTCAGGAGCAACCTCGATAGCTGAGAATAAGACTTCTTCTCCACAAGTGAGGGCTACACTAACCGCTGGTGTAGCTGTATCAATCAATAGAAACGTATTCATAATTAAATATCTCTAATACCATGAATCTGGTACAGAGTAGCTATGTTTATCGTATTTAATATCTCTAAGTAGGCTACTCTTCACACCGACTGTAAAATTATAACTCTTATACGGACCAAATGGGATAGCACTAGCCGTAAAGCTCCAGCAATGTAAATCTCGCGTAATGCCAATAGTCATATTAGCTATTCTATTGGCTTCGAAATCATAACTTGTGCTGAAGTTAAAGTTCCAGTTCTTTTGTCGGCTGTATGGAGCCATTAACCATAAGTGAATGATTTAAAACGATAGTCAAAACTCATTCTTATCTAGATTAAAAATTCGCTCTATTTAAGTTCACACCATAACTGAAAGATACGCTCCAAGGCACAGGGTTGATGACATAGCCATCGCCATCATACTGTATCCCATCGTTCTGCCCATAAAGAGAAAGCATTTGATTGCTGTGCTTTCTTAGCTTGCTCTCCTAGAGAACCTTCTTCAGTAGGTTTGTTGTTACTAGCTTCGCCCTTTTTATCTTCACCTTCTTCCTTATCTTTCTTTCCGCTAAAGAGGTTACGCAGTTTCTTGAAGGTGTCATTATTCAGAGTATAGCTAAAAGATGTCCCTGTTCCTCTTAGACTACCAAAACCTTGACCATTTAGAACACGCAGTTTGTCCATACGCACGGCATACAGATTGCCATCACTACCTCGTACAGCTTGCGTCACATAAGGGTCAAACGAACCACTTAGATTTATGGTAATACCCTTTAGTAACCTTAAGAGCAATACGTGCACTTATGTCTGAGAGTTTGAATGAGTCGGCCGCGAGGTTATAGCTGGATGAAAGTGCAAAGTTATCGATGATACTAACCTTCTTATAAACCTCAGTACTATCCTTAGCATCGATTGAGCGAACTTTAGCCTCAATGTTATTATCTAAACTAAAGTTAATAGAAGACTCTTACCCATAGAAGGCGCACCAAAGATTTGCCCTTCGTAGATATTGTAGCGCGTATGTACACTCTTACCGTCTGCCGTCGTATAATTCAAGTCTCGGTAATAGCCCCACATATCCTCACCAAAGTCTGGGCGATAACTAACACCAATAGAAGGCGTCATACGATGACGTATCATCTGGACCTTATTGCCAAATAGCTTCCAAGGCTTAAAGCAGCCATAAGCCGTCGTGGACATACTAGCCGATGTACTAAAAATCATAGGCTCTATTAAAGCCATATTTACGCTCATCTACAACCTGATTAGTAGCTGCGTCATAACGCTTCTCCGTATGCGAGGTATACCAACGCTCATTATAGCTTGCACTCAGAGTAAGGTCAATATAATCTAAGAGCTTGTAAGATGCTGAAATAGGGATACTATGGCTAACTCCATTCTGCCAATCTCGCACCAAAGACTTCTTAAAAATAGAGTCCTCGTGTGTAGAAATACTGTTGCGTAGCTGCCCCGAATAACTCATACTAATCTTCTCTATACCAGCGTTCACTACCGACTCTATTCTTACGCTTAAAGGGATAGATACGGCTCATATTTACAGACAAGTTAGGCGAGTTGAGCGATACCATCTGATTGCTTGATGTCTGTATCGCATCAAGAGAAGCTGATAGCGAGAATGGAGAACTCCCGAAAGTGCGGGTATAACTAATAGACGAACTCTTAGTATTCTGAGAGGCTTGCCCCGGATTATAAAGAGTATTAAGCGAATTATGGTTATAGCTACTTGTTGAGTAGTTTACACTTGCAGAGAAAGTCTGATTAGGATTAGCCTTAGCATCTTGGCTGTGATTCCAACTAATACGGAAGTCAGTACTCTTACTATAAGTACCAGCTACATCCTTATCCCCTGTAACGGTCACGATATAACTCGCACTCAGTGCGCCATTATAGCGGTAACGCTTGCGGTAATTACTACGTGCATTAAGCCCCCCAAGAACCACGGCTATACCAATCTCCCGTAACGGCTAAATCTGCATAGTCATTGATAGCAAAGTAATATCCACCCTCACGCAAATAAAGACCACGGCTAGACTCTTCACCATAGCTAGGCATCAGGATACCCGAACTATAAGAGCTACTAAAAGGGAAAAATCCGAAAGGCAAACCAATCGGCAAAGGTACACCTGCTATCACAAGATAACTAGGACCTGCTACGATATTCTTACCCTGTTCGCACTTTCGCACGTGTAAGCTGTAAGTAGAAGTGCGGGTGTTCGTGATTGCTACACGTAGAGTAGCGACCACCCTCCATATACATGCAGTTATCACCACTCTTCTTCGTACGCTCGGCCACAACATAACCTTCCCCCTGCTGAGTTACGACGCCCGTAATAAAAGCCCTTACCCGTCTTAAAAATTATAATTCATGGTCTTGGCTCATAGCTTTGGTCACCGTCTTTGAACTTAGGGTGCTTGGCAGGATTTCCCAAACTATCTAAGGTATAATGAGCATAAACAAGATTACTATCTATATTCATACGCATATACTCACCCTCTAGTCCCTTTATCCTTATAGTCAACAGTGCTAGGACCAAACATATAAACCATATTGGTTCCGAGCATGACTACGGAGTCCTTAGCCTTGTACTCTATAATATCATCAAAGCCAGCACGTGGTTCCTCTACTTCGGCAGAATCCTTCTTTACAGTGTCAACTGAGACAATAGTTTCTTTACCTTTCACAAGGCTATCTACCCGACGAGTAGTGTCAGCTAATGTATCTTTGGGAATAGTTGGAGATGTAGGCTCAAGCTTAGTAGTATCTTGAATATCTGCAGAGGCAATGCTATCTGTCTGCTTGAGTGTATCGACTAATTTCTTAGTTTGTAGACTACCTACACGCTCTTCAGCCTGCCGACGGGCACGCCAAGGAATAACACATGCCGATAACAACTGTGTAGCTATTATAATAAGGGGTAGTCTTGATTGTAGACTTATCTTGATTCGGTCGAACATTTAGTTATGCCGTTATCCTAAAGCTTATTTCTTTGTACTTACTTCTAATAAACGAACAAAGGTACAGAAAATTTGACTTCTATCCCCTATGATTTCATCGTTAATATATCTCATTAGGGCAAATAAATAGGGCTGTCGCAAGATTAAAAAAACTTGCAACAGCCCTACTTATTTATTTAAATCTTCTGAAGATTAGTCCTGAGAAGTAGGCTCTTCGTTATGACGACCATCGTGCTCTCTATGTTCACGACGCTCTCCTCTCTCAGGGCGAGGACGGCGTTCACCTCTTTCAGGACGAGGACGACGCTCTGGCTCTACATAGCCTTCAGGCTTAGGCAAAAGTGCCTTACGGCTAAGTTTGAACTTACCAGTCTTAGCATCAATATCAAGAGTTTAACCTCAATAGTCTGACCTTCAGCAAGTCCAGTTTCTTCCATTGTCTCAAAGCGTTTCCAATCAATTTCCCGCTGATATGAAGAAGACCATCCTTGTTTGGTAGGAACTCAACGAAAGCACCAAAGCTCATAATAGAACTAATCTTACCTTGGTAAACTTCGCCCACTTCAGGGCATCTGAACGATGCCCTTAATCATTCCTAAAAGCAGAGTCGATAGCAGCCTTATTACTTGCGCTGATTTCTACGATACCGAAAGCCATCAACCTCTTCAATGCTAATCTTAGCACCACTCTTCTCCTGCATACCTTGGATAATCTTACCACCAGGACCGATGATAGCACCAATAAATTCCTTAGCTACACGCAAAGTCTCAATGCGTGGAGTCTGAGGCTTAAAAGTCAGGACGAGTCTCAGGCTGTGCTTCAAGGATTTTGCCTAAGATATGTAGACGACCTTCACGAGCTTGAGCAAGAGCATTCTCTAGGATTTCATAAGATAGACCATCTACCTTAATATCCATCTGAGTAGCTGTAATACCCTTAGCAGTACCTGTTACCTTGAAGTCCATATCTCCCAAGTGGTCTTCATCACCTAGGATATCTGACAGAATCGCGTAGTTTCTACCCTTATTCTCGCTGATAAGCCCCATAGCAATACCAGATACTGGAGCCGTAATCTGTACCCCTGCATCACGAAGAGCAAGTGTACCAGCACATACAGTAGCCATTGAGCTAGAACCATTAGACTCAAGGATATCACTCATGACACGAAGTACATAAGGATAATCAGCAGGAATTACACGCTTAAGAGCACGATGAGCGAGGTTACCGTGACCAATTTCACGACGACCAACGCCACGCTGAGGGCGAGCTCACCTGTAGAGAATGGAGGGAAATTATAGTGTAGAAGGAAACGCTCCTTGCCGTAGTTCAACACATCATCAACAAAGCTTCTCGTCATCCTTAGTTCCAAGTGTTACAGTTGTTAAAGACTGTGTTTCGCCACGAGTGAAGATAGCTGAACCATGAGGACCAGCAAGACAATCTGTTTCAATCCAGATAGGACGAATTTCAGTAGTCTTACGACCATCAAGACGCTTACCTTCATCAAGAATAGCACGACGCATAGCCTCCTTCTCTACTTCATGGTAGTAGCGACCTATCATGCCTCCCTTCTCAGCAAGCTCTTCTTCTGTAAAGTCTGCCTTATACTCTTCTAAAAATCTTCTCGAAAAGCTCTGCACGGCTATGCTTGTCTGTTCCTGAAGTCGCTACTGCATAAGCCTTAGCATAGCACTGCTCACGTACATCTTCGCGAGCTCTTCATCATTTTCTTCATGGCAATAGCACGCTTTTCTAGCTTACCACAAAGCTTCGCTAAGCTCTAGCTGAGCTTGACACTGAAGCTTAATAGCCTCATGAGCTACCTTAATAGCCTCAAGCATCTCTGCCTCTTGAACTTCTTGCATTTCACCTTCCACCATCATGATGTTGTCCAGTGTAGCACCTACCATCATATCGATGTCGGCACGCTCAAGCTGTTCGAATGTAGGGTTGATTACAAACTCACCATCAATGCGAGCTACACGCACTTCAGAGATAGGACCATTAAAAGGAATATCACTCACTGCTAGAGCTGCACTAGCGGCAAGACCAGCAAGTGCATCAGGCATATCTACGCCATCACTAGAGAAGAGGATTACATTTTACAAAGACCTCTGCATGATAATCGTCTGGGAAGAGTGGACGCAAAGCACGGTCCACAAGACGACAAGTCAATATTTCGTAGTCGCTAGCCTTACCCTCACGGCGAGTAAATCCTCCTGGGAAACGACCTATTGCACTAAACTTTTCTTTGTACTCTACTTGAGAGGCATAAAGTCGACTCCAGGATTAGCATCCTTAGCAGCACATACAGTGGCTAGGGGCATTGTGTTACCCATTGTAACGGTAACCGCACCATCAACTTGCTTTAGCAAGCTTTCCTGTCTCGATAACAATTTCTCTGCCATCGGGGAGGAAGATGCTCTTGCGAATTGGGTTCAGCATAGAACTGTCTTATTTATTTATCTTAAACCTTTTTATTATCTCCACAAAGATACTATAAATAATACATCTTACATCAATGAACAAATAAATCCATCATTTATAGCCCTCTTCAACTCAGCACCTCTTACAGATAGCCATCAAAGCCTATACTCTTCTTCTTAAGAATAGGATCATATGTCCTAGATTCTTCTCTATCTCCAATATGCTTATTTAAAATATCAGAGAAAAGCTTAGCTATTTCAATGTAACGACTATCCCAAGCGGTTACAGACCAAGCAATACGCATAATACAAGTATTCACATGCTTAGATAAATGTCTAGCAAATACTCTTGGACTACTCGTACTATGATAACGCTGACGACAAGACGAAAATCCATAAATTATCTCCAAAGATTCAGACAAATCTTCGTAAATACACCTAAATGTCGGCATATCCTGAATAAGCAAGTTATCCCCTTCGTAACTTTCATTCCCTTTAGCTCCCCATAGCAGAAATGAAACTGATTAGGGTATTCTGGAGTTTGTGAACCACTCGTGGCAAGCATAGTCCAGCACCAAGAGTCTGGTCTTTCTGTCAACTGACGCAAGTCGGTCATGTATTCATGCAAACCTGGGACCTCAAATTCATTATCAATAAGATAATATGATTTATAGGGGACTCGCTGTCCTACTTCTCTCGATATAAAAATTAAAACCTCCAATCAAAGCCACATAAAAAAAGCAAAGTTGCCCATTATGGGATCTTCTATATTAGATGGGGAGGCAATCGTAACAGGACTATTCCGATCTATTAAACATCCATAGCTAGTGTTACGGCAACAGAGCTCTACTGCAAGCAAATCCACAGCCTTAGAGCCCATAGGTTGGGTAGTACCAAGATTAATCAAACGAAAATCGTCAGATACTCTTGTCGCAGTAATAACCTCCTCCGCTGTCATCAATAACCTAGACTGAATTTCATTAATGGTCGCATAGCGTGGCACTACTTGAAAAAGAAGTATGCCTATCCATCTTTCGCTCAAAAAGCATTATAAAGCTGATTGCATATTTTCTTTTCCCTTTCTTTATTTTCATCTTCTGCCATTACATCACTAAAGGCAGATCCAATCAAACCAGCTGGAACGGCAAAAATTGCAATTCCCAATATACCAATAACCACAGCCACCATACGACCTATAAATGTTATAGGTGGCGTTACAGCAAACTCCCTGGATCCTCTATATACTGAGCAAAGGCCCATACGAAAGAAGTCCAACCATTATTATAAACCTCAGGTTGTGCTTCATGCTCAACAAAAAAACAAGATAAACGATAGTATGAGTGTTACAATTACCAAGAACTGAAGACTAACCTTCATTTCATCTTGCTTAGATGAAATCGCTCTTCTAAGTACAGAAAAAAGCCTTTACATATCTAAATATACGTAACAACCGGGCTATACGGAACGTTTTGAGCATCGCATATGGTATCGGCATAAAAAAATGCAGGTAAAACGGATAAGTAGACAAAATATCTATTAGAGCATAAAAAGCTCAAACAATAGCGAATACGCCCAAGAAATCCTTTATACTTAGGATTAAGAATATCAGCCGTCCATATACGTAGCGTAACTTCTATAGTGAAAAAAATATGGTTGTTATGACATCAACAACATCCAATAATCTACCATAACGCTCTACAATGTTATCATAAGTAGATAAAAAAACCTGAGTCGTGGATAAGACAATGGAGCCTATGATGGTATAATCAAGGTAATTCTCCCACTGTCGAGTGCGTAGATTATCATCAAACACCCGTGCTAATTGCTCCTTAAATCTTGTCAGAGTCTTTACGCGCATAGTACTCTATTACTATTTGGGCAGCCTTTATCATCTCCGTCAATGGCATTGTATAGCGGTCTGGATAATCTACTTTTTGCTCAGGAAGTATAGGATAGTGTAAAAAGACCACGGGCATCTGAGGATAAGAATGCTTCTGCAATGTCAAAGCACGAAAGAAAGTTGCATTACAGACAAATAACCCTGCAGTATTGCTCCGTTTAGCTAAAAATACCTCGAACCTTCATCTCATCTCGCAATTGACAAACATCACAAGGAGCAAAAAGCACCATAGGTTCATTATCATCAATAATTTCTTGATGGGCTATATAGCCATCTATATCTGCCAAATTCACATCGCGCCAATTGATGGCTAAGTTCTCTATTCTAACCTTGTTTTTCTGCACCAGCTTGCCCCAAAATCAGTAGCAAGTCTGGACGATGTTGATTAACCAAATCTACAATCATCACCTCTGCAGAAGCATAACTCACTGGAAGGTATGCTACTTCTATATTATCTTTCCCTATAAATTCTTTTTGCAACCTCTTTAGATGAATTAATCGGACTCTTACCAAAAAGCCTCAAAAGCTGTAATCAATATTTTTCATTTCTGAGCTGTATATATAGTTCTATAGTAATACTTAATAGGCTTAACCCCTACAACCTCTAAAGTGATAAAATTATCATAACGCATACGTGCATTTTCAAATCCTAGATAGATAGTCTTTGCTCCAGCAAAACGCATACGACCATTGCATGAATGAGTTCCCACCCTAGAATGCTCCACATCATACTTAAATTTTCTTGCGCCCTCTGTTCCATCTTGAAAGCGTTTGGCCTCGACTCGAGAAGTAAAAACATACATATTACAGAAAGCATCCTCCTCCTTGACTGGTCTCGTATTTAGCAGTAACCCATCAATAAGATCCGAGCCACTCTCACTCTCGTAAACATTAACACCTACGAGTTTTTACCTTGCGATAATATGTTCTCAAACGCTTATCAAAAATCTTCAGTTTTAGATGGAATACGTTCGTTGGTTGTCACTGATAGATTATACATGATTTCAGTGCATCCCTTAGGAATCTGTACAGGAACAAGTGCACGCATATTACCAGAGAAAGCTGCTTTTAAGTTGTCCCCTCAATCCTACGCGATAAGGCTCATCAAAAAGTTTAACCATATCAATACGTTCTGAGCTGTAGCTCCAAATTCTCCTTTACGACACTCCTCCTCCGTGGCATGCACGCCATGAGACTTAGACTCCATACTTTTTATATGCAATACGATAATCCATATAATTACCCTGCTTGGGCATGACTTCTACAAGATAAACAGCGGAATTATTTATCGTTATCGTATCACTCATAGTACGATGCCAACTCTTAATTTCCTTCTTCGAATCAGCATTATAGAGTCTCAAGTCAAAAGGTTTATCAGAGGAAGCACTAATGCAGAGTTTATCTCCTCGGTAAAGATAACAAGGATGCCTTTGCACTGTATTAAGTAGAACATCTCGTCTTTCTACGAGAACACCTGCTTGAGAAGAGGAATTTCTTTTTAGTTTCGGAAATAGATTTATTATCCTCCAGCTCTCCATTACGTAGAGCCTCTACATTATGTTGCAAGGTAGCACAAAGGGCGGAATCTTCCGAACTCATCTGTTTCGGATCAAAGCTATAAGATAAAGCCTCTATATCAGACTGTAACTGAACATACTCTGGTGTCCCTACAGCATTGGACAATTCATCAAACCTCTTCCTAAGCTCAGTATAGCGAGCTAACGTATTATCATACATAAGCCGATCCCGCTCTGACATTGAAGTAGGTCGCGAATTACCACCACAAGATGTCAAACAGCCAATAACAGCAATTACCCAAGCAATATGCTTCATTTTTTTCTTTCCCTTCTTGCCGGTTACAAATCCTAACACAGCACTACCCACTTTACGTTCCGCACCTTGCTTTGTCATCGGAATACCTGTAGCCTTACTAATTTTTTTGTTTCGCTGAACTTACCCCCAGAGCTCTCTTGAGGAAAAACGATAATCCTGGTATTTTCATCTGTATTGTAAATTAAAAACTGATCAATAATACTCGTAAGTCGCGCACGAACAGGCTCTGAATAATATTCGGCATAGCGATCATTATCCTTTATATCTTTAGCATTATCTACATATTTATTGAACCATAAAACACCCTTTACGCACGAAAAACGTAGGCTTTATCTTTTTCTCCTCGCTGACAATAGTATGTAATAACATCTACCATATAAGCATAACGTTCCTCTGCGTAGTAGTAGCTATCATGAGATAATGATGATGAACCATAATATTCCCAAGCGTCATCTACACGACCTGCATTTATCAGATACTGACTGAGAGCCTTTCCACTCTCATCTCCTTTAGCAATATCTCTATCCCAAAAGGCTTTTGGCCTTATCAAACTCTCCAACCTTGAGATACTCTACGAGCAATAGGTCTCCACACCTTTTTACGAGTGTAAGATTCTCTCATATCTTCAAGCAATTTATCTGCCTTAGTCAACTCCCCTCAGCTAAGGCTTTATCAAAACGATTTGCTATCACGTTGAAGTGAACATGAACGCACTCCATCCGTGAGGAAAAACTAAAAACAATCAGTACTCCTACGATAGAAAGTATCCATTTTGTTTTTTTGACATCTTGGCCATATTGTTTTCTAAATTGTTATGTATTATTTCTTAATTCATAGGGCATACTAGACCAACCAATACTTAGTAATAGTAGTCAAGTATAGAAATATAACACCTATAGATTTACCTCATACAATTAACTCAACCACCATTGTCTAGAGAGCCTCTTACAAATAGAGATTTTTCTTCATAATGAGGAAAGACTTCTATTTTTAAAAAAATAGACTCTTATCAAAAAGGATAAGACAAACCTATCTTCTCATAAAGCACAAAACAAACGCTCAACTCAATAGATTTCTCTCACCCCTATGAATAAGATTCAACTAGAACTATTTACATCGCTTAAGCGAATCTTGAGCACTTGAAATACAGCTGCTAAGAGATTCAATCGCCCTGTCATGGGAAGCGGCTTTATCTACCTTCTTCCTACGATATCGTGCTTTAGTATCAGTACTGCTTGTTCCTTTTTATCAGACGAGCATAGTACTCATTATCTTTTTCTTTGCCTCACGCTCTTTCGTAATGGAGCTCTAAGATCAATTATTTGTTTCTTATAATATTCTTTACTCATGACGTATGCTTTTTGAATTTAGTATGCCCCTCCAGGAAGCGAGCCTGGTGGGGCATGCTAGTAAGAATAAATATCTTCTAGACAGATCTAAATGCCTAGTATTCCTTCTGGAGTATTATATAATCCTTATCGTGTAAAGTAGTAGACAAGTCCCCCGACAACAAGTAATATAAGCAATATCCATAGCCAAAGGAGCGAAGATTTTGCCTTTCTTACTTGGAGGAGTCCAACCATTTAGATACTCTAGACGGAAAGAACCTTTCTTACCAAACCCTTTGTCAGCCTCAACGGATTCTGCAACGACAATACCATACTTTTTTTAGCTTGAGCGATTAGACGATCTAGACTGAGGCTTCGTCCACATCTTTACAACCGCTACTTGACGGTCATCACCCATTGCGAGTATTTCATCTTCCGCTTTGAAAAATCCATCCCAATCATGCTGTGTTCCTTTTTCCTCTGCATAAATAAAAACTTCAGGAACACCTCTATCTGGATTAAGGCTATTAGGGAATGCCTTACGCAAATCCGCAAGAGTTGCTTGCGGATTCATAAGCATATAGGCATGCATTATGCCCAGCGCAGTTCTATTCTGCGCTTTGGCATAAACTACGTACAGATTCCATAGGAATTACTTGTTGAGTTCGTCAATAAAGCTTCGAACCGAAAGTTCTCGTATTCCAAGAAGGGTCGTATTCAAAACCTATAGATTCAGCTATTTCTCTGAGGGCACCTATTGTATTGTCATACACACGGTGTACTCCGATTGTTCCTGATTCATACTGAGTAATAATGTACTCTCCTGATGTTGCACTCTTCTTTGCGTCCATATTTTTATTTAATTTAAATGATTGTATATAATTCTTACTCTCCAAATGACACTTCAAGCTCTGGTTCAGTTTTCACCATATCAGCAATAAGCATTGTTGCCATAGAAGCACTAATGCCAAGAGCTTCGGCAATAGAATGTAGTAATTCTACTTCCTCAAGGCTCATAACTCCATCGCAAACTACAAGTTGGATAGCAGACTTTGTAAACAATGCCAATCTCTTCATCTGCAACCTTTTCTGAGATTTCATTGAGGTATGTATTCAAATCTTCCTCACTCTTGTTGCGTACAGCTTCTAATTCGACTTCAATAGCCTTACCGAAAAGCAGCTGCATCTAATTCTAACGCATCTACAATTTCATCAAGTGTTACTTTTTCTGCTGCATCGTATTCTCCATCTGCCCAAATTACACTAGCGAGCAAACCTGCAATTACCTTTACATCTGTCTTCATATTCATCCGTATTTTATTGTATCATTATATCCTAGCTAAAAAGTCTCTTAAGACGGTTCTTAAGACTACCTTGAGCTGCGCGAGCCTTTTGCCATACGCTCTGCAATAGCCTTACCCTCCTTAGTACGCTTATCTACAGTACCGTCTGCTGTTCTCTTTAGTGAAGAAGTAGAAGATTTCTTTTTCACCGTTGTAGTTCTAGACGCCTTCTGTTGTTTTTGCACGAGCTTTTTGCAAGATTTGCACACATTTCCTTGTACTCCTTGGTGCGCTTATCCACCTTGCCATCCTTAGTTTTTCTGGACTGCCATAATTTGTTATGTTTTTTTATGATTAATTAAAAGTGTATTTCAGTATAAAGAAAAACGACAGCAGCTACTGACATACCCTCTTGGATATGCAGTAGCTGCTGTCGTTATAAATCTATAGTTATATCTTAGGGAAGATTTACCCCCGTTTACAAAAAAATAAACATATTATTGCGATATAACATAACTTAAAAATATTCACATCTGATTATCTACAGAGCAAAAGATATAATTTTTTTCAGAATACACCACTAAAAATTACCCAATCCATGTCATAATAGCCTCAAAATGGAACTCATCACGGCATTCCAAACTTGATCTTATTTGACAATAAAGAATTACATTTGTCCGCAGGTTAAATCTATTTCATAATCAATTTAAGCATTAAGTTCCCTATGGCAAAAAAATTATACTCATCTCATGCGTTGCTAGCAAACAGAAGATACATTGCAAAGCTAAAGATATGTACATTAGTCCCCTTTTTAAGAAATCTTGGAAGTATGCTAATCAACTAAACTCAGATAAGATATTCATTATATCTGCCAAACATCATTTACTCGATCCCGAAGAGAAGATTGCCCTTATAATGAGACCCTATACGACTTCACGTCTACCCAACGAAAAGAATGGGCAAAGACAGTATTAAAAGGCTCTAGAATCAAAAGTAGAAGGAAGTCTTAATGAGCATGAATTTATTATTCTTGCAGGTAAGAAATATTATGAGTATCTAATTGGAAGAAATGGTATTCAGAACTTCTCTCTACCCTTGGAAGGACACGGAGGAATAGGCTGTATCCTGAAATTTCTCAACGAACAAATAATCAAATTATGAAAATCATGGACTTCAATCGAATTAGAGTAAAAGAATTAAAAGAACAGGACCCTAACCTAAAAAGCATTCCCAAAAGAGCTGGTGTATATCGCTGGTGGTTTCCTGAAGAATTAGCTGATATACTCCTATCTTCATTAAAGGGTATTGACTTAGATCTCATAAATAAAGAAGAGATTAACAATAAAGAATACTGGTGCTTATACTTTGGCATCGCCAAGAATTTGAGGCAACGCATACATTGGCATGCTTGTCAGAATCACGACCTCAACTGTGAGGCGAGTTTCTCTCCACCTTAAGACAGAGCGTAAGCTCCTTAATGAAACTAGACCAGACAACTTCCACAGATAAGGTAAATGATATTCTTGAACAGTGCTATTGGGATTGGGAAACTACAGATACCAAGGATACGGCAAAAAAATATCGAAAAAAACAGAACTCTCTAATGGTTATTTTTCCCTAAACGTTCAAGAAAACAAAAGTGTCCCTCCCTCTGTACTTGCTCAACTCAAAGAACTGCGTAAACGCCATAAGAAATAAAGGTTCTTAAAAACAAATCTGGGTGTAGCCCTATACAAAGATATAGTTGCAATGACCTAAACTCAAAACCTCGGCGAAGGCTGTACAAACTACACGTGTAGTCTCTTCAAACTTCAGCCGTAGTTTGTAAAGACTACAGCTGAAGTCTCCAGTTATATTGACGCTTGGATAATCTTTTAATCTCTAAGACTACACTTTCAACTCCTCATGCAAAAACTTTTTAATTCCCCTTTCTGTTTTATGGGTGAGTATTAATATATAATAAGCAACAAACATGAAAAAGGCTTTTACCCTTGCCCTAGTGGTATTCGTGGGAGCTGTTACGCTCCTGCAGGCAGCAAATGATCGCATCATTCAATTTGCGCAGCTACCTAATTCAGCGAAAGTTTTTGTAAACAAGTTCTTCAAAAGGCAAGCAAGTGTCTTACATCAAGGAGGATCATGAAATCATCAGCACAAACTATGAATTACGTTTAGCTGATGGGACTGAGATTGACTTTGACAGCAAAAGGCAATTGGACAGATGTTGATGGCAAACATCAAGCTATTCCAGTTGGACTTATCCCAGCTGCAATTCTTAAGACCGTAAGCAAACAGCATCCTAGTGATTCTATCGTTAAGATTGAACGCAATAGATTTGGTTATGAAGTAAAAACTGCTTTCTGGGCTTGAGATACAACTTAATAAAGCAAGGAGCAATCACAGGCTACGATGACTAAATAATTCTAATCAATTATACCCTAAAATAGGGCTGACACTGAATATACATCAGTGTCAGCCCTATTCTTTCCCTTTGCCTCATCGGATGAGACCGTTGCACGGTCTCCAAAAGGACAAGTTTTACTTGTTCTTTTGTGGGAGCTTTTGCAGAATGCGGTAATCGCAAGGCATTGAGACTGAAGGCGCAGGGAGTTTACTCATGTAAATGACCAAGCCTGAATGTCGATAATAACGCAGCGAGTGCTGTATTATGCAATAGACTCAGATATTCTTATATCTTTGTATAACATTAAACAAATAACCTATTATTCTTATGTCGTGGATAAAAAGTCTACTCGTAGCAGGCATACTATCTAGTTCGCTCTCGACGATCTATGCTGAGAGTCCCCAACGAGCGATGAAACTACAATACAACAGACCCGCTGCCGTATGGATGACCGAAGCTCTTCCTATTGGGAATGGCGAACTAGGAGCTATGTTTATGGGTGGCGTTCTTCGCGAACGTGTACAGTTTAATGAAAAAGACACTTTGGACAGGTAGCCCAAGTATAAGAGGTGCATACCAAAACTTCGGAGAACTGATGATTTATATGCATCACGACACCGACTACAAAGACTATAAGCGAAGCCCTAAGCCTAGATGAATCTGTTGGTCGTGTTGAATACAGAACAATAGATGGAGTTAGTTACAAACGTGAGTATATCGCATCTCACCCTGATGGCGTGATTGCTATTCACTTTACAGCCCAACAAGGAGGCACTCCTAAGCCCATAAAAAAATGGAGCTTTCTCTAAGAGATGTCCGAGATGGAGTAAAAAAACGCTAAAAGCATTGATGAAAAAGAACATCTCCTACTCAGGTCAATTAGAAACAGTTGCTTACCGTGCCGGAGTGCGTGTCGTAACAAAAAGGCGGACAGCAAACAGTCAAAGGCGGACGCATTGCTATAGATGGAGCTGAAGAGGTAACTATATACCTAGTCGCTGGAACAAACTACGACATTCAAAGCCCTAACTATACACAGGGCAATCTCTCTGACATAGAGAAGAAGCAAAATACAATCCTCGACCATGCTGTAGCCAAAGGTTATGATGCTATCCTCACCGCACATAAGAGCGACTACAAACAACTTTACGACCGTGTAAAACTCAATCTTGACTACAACAAACTTAAGGTTGAACCTACACAGAATACAGATGAACTAGTAAGGCAGAATAGGAAAGACACTTATCTAGATGAGTTGTACTTCCAGTACGGTCGTTACTTGATGATTTCATCTAGCCGAGGTATGAACCTCCCGAATAACCTACAAGGGCTATGGAATGAAAGCAACACTCCACCTTGGGAATCGGATATTCATACCAACATCAATATCCAAATGAACTACTGGCCTGCTGAGACAACCAATCTTAGTGAATGCCACCTACCCTTCCTCAACTACGTGGCGATAGAGGCTGCACGCCCCAATGGCGGTATGCGCCGTGTAGCAGAGCAAGAGGGACTCAGAGGTTGGAGTCTTAATACTCAGTCCACAATCTTCTCACATACAGACTGGAATATCAATCGCCCTACCAATGCTTGGTATGCTATGCATTTGTGGCAACATTATCAGTTTACAGGCAATAAGAGTTATCTTGAAAAGACAGCATTCCCTGCAATTAAATCTGCCTGCGAGTATTGGTTTGACCGCCTCCAATTAGTGAATGGTAAATATATTGCACCTAAAGAATGGTCGCCTGAGCATGGTCCTTGGGAAGATGGTATTGCTTACGCACAGCAACTAGTTTGGGAACTATTCTCTGCAGCAGAGCAAGCAAGCAAGCTCGTTCGTGTAGATAAGAAGTTTACTCAAGAGTTATCAGAGAAACAAGCCAAGCTAGACAGAGGCATCACCATCGGTTCTTGGGGTCAAATAAGAGAATGGACAAAGACTGAAGATGTACAAGGCGATGAGCATAGACATCTATCACAGTTAATAGCCCTCTACCCTGGACATCAAATTTCTGTCACCAAAAGTCCCTGATTGGGCTAAGGCTGCCAAGACAACGCTCAATTCTAGAGGAGACCAAGGTACAGGCTGGAGCCGTGCGTGGAAGATTAACTGCTGGGCACGCCTAGGGCGATGGAGAGCATGCTTACACACTATTAAAGAGTGCACTGAACCATAGCGACTACACAGACGTAAGCATGGATACGCATGATGGAGGTGTTTACTCTAATCTGTTTGATGCACACCCACCCTTCCAAATAGATGGCAACTTCGGAGCAACAAGTGGTATCGCTGAGATGCTTCTTCAGAGCCATGAAGGATATATCAACATCTTGCCTGCCTTACCTCGTAAGTGGCAAAATGGTTCTGTATCTGGGCTAAAAGCTGTAGGCGGATTTGAGGTTGAGCTTAAGTGGATTCAGTCAGCATTTGTGTTCGCAGAACTAAAAGAGCCTACTTGGGAATAAGGCTATTGTTGGCTTGAACGCTGAACAGATTTCAAGTGTCGTTGACAGTCATGGAAAACCTGTTAAATATAGCTTTGACAAGGATCATAGACTGACTTTTAACACTAAGGCAGGAGAAACTTACCGCATTATATCTTCTGAGATATTCATGATAACGGAAGCTCAGTAGATTATTCTCAACAAGAGACCATTGCATAATACGGCACTCGCTACGTTATTTTTCGACATTCAGGCTTGGTCATTTACATGAGTAAACTCCCTGCGCCTTCAGTCTCAATGCCTTGCGATTACCGCATTCTGCAAAAGCTCTCCAAAAAGAACAAGTTTCACTTGTTCTTTTTGGAGACCGATGCACTGATCTCAACAAAGGATAAATAAAAAGCGACAGAGGCTGAAAGGATTAAATTCTTTCAGCCTCTGTCGTTATTTCTAATAAGCTCGTCTTACTCAATCACTAACATATAACGTCCCTCTCCAAGAGAAGTAGACGTATAGTTCTTACCAGTGAGTTCGTTTTTTTCCTACATAATTCACCAAGGCTGTGTGTATATAAGCATGTAGCGTTTGCTCTGCGATACCAATCACCCCCAAGCCTCGTTGACAGAAGCTAATTCGACCTTAGTCGTTAGCATATAAGCCTCATGAGAAGAGTCAATACGCTCTAGCTCATAGCTAGCTGTATTGCCCAGTTCCCAACCTTCCATCATAAGTAAACCAGCTATTTGCGTATAGAGCGCATAAGCACGGTCACTCGTCATAATAACCTCCGGATAAGGCATTGCATAACCGAGATTATCATAGAGTTCACTCCAAGGGAAAGACTCTGTAAGCTGGGAGAAATCAACTATTTTTCATTCGGAGAATTATATCTTAGAAGCTGCAGAGAGTAGACGCTGCTCGAGCTGGTCAATAGACTTCTTTGAGTTTCTTATCTGTTTCGATGCGATTACCAATCGTCTTAATCCCGTGCATAACAGTCGTATGATTTTTTTACGCTTTAGCTTCTTAGCAATAGCAACAAGAGTATGCTCGGTGTGCTTATTCGTTAGATACATCACGATCTGACGAGGAAGAGCAATTTTAGCTGTACGCGATGACGAACGCAATTCTTCAGCCTCAACACCATACTCATTACTTACCTCACGCACAATCTGCTCCATAGTAATCTCAGGCTTAATCATGCTAATAGACTGCCCCATGATGCGACTCGCCATACCCAAATCAATAGGGTGACTTACGTATCTTGGCATAAGTAATCAGCGTATTCATCGTACCCTCAAGTTCGCGCACATTGTTTTTCATATTCTCTGCAATGTACTCTACGACCTCAAAGCCAAGCTCAACACCCGCTTCGGCCACACGTTGCTTAAGGATTTTTACGTCTAAGCTCGAGGTCTGGACGCTCAAGAGAAACCTGCATAGCCCCTTGTATACGTGTCAAAATTCTATTCTCAATATCTTGGAAAGCCACAGGCGGAACATCACAAGTCAATACGATTTGCTTATTCAAGAGATAGAGATGATTGAAAATCTCAAAGAAAGCTTGCTGTGTCGCAGTCTTCCCGATAAGCGTCTGAATATCATCGATGATCAGCACATCCATATGCTGATAGAACTCAATAAATCTGTACTTATTTTGCTGTTTGCAGTCAAAAAAACAAACTGAGCCTCAAACTTCGCACAAGAGATATAGCACACACGCTTTTCAGGGTGCAACTGCCTTACTCGTGAACCAATAGCTTGAGAAAGGTGAGTTTTACCGACGCCACTAGGACCATGAATGAAGAGAACCGTATGAGGAGATTGCCCCGGATTATCAGCAACAGCCTCCGCCACATAGCGAGCAAAGCGGTTACATTCACTCTCCAAGAATGTCTCAAAGCTGAGTTTCTCGTTCAAGACATTAACGTAGTCCTCTTCGTTACGTACCGTTGATACGTTTGCGCCTAACTCATTACCCGAATTGCCAGCAGAGTCGTCGTTAGCTCTTGGAAATTCAGTACTATCATGATGCCATTAGGGCTCCATGTAAATAGACTGCATCAAGTTAAACTGCTTATAGTAGTGCTCTGTCAAATATAGGGAGAAAGGCCTCACTAGGCACTCGAATAACAAACTTATCACCACGAATGCCACGAGGCTCGATAGGCCTAATCCAACGAGTATAATCTTGCTTATCGGTAATGATTGTAGATAGAAAAAGTTCTGCATGTCTCCCATAGTTCTTGAGCCGCACTCACCTCCTCTGGGCTAAACACTTCTTCTTTCTCAGGGAAATCTCCTTGTGACATGGTATTGTAGTATCTATTCTTTGCTTATTTATGAGTTTAGTGGTGCAAAAGTTCTCTAATTATCAGCAAACAAAAAAACCTCCAAAAAAACTTGTATTTTTTTCAGTGCAAGTATATGATAGTAGTTATCAGTCTGTTATGTGCATAACTTGTAAACAAGACAGGAAAAATCAATATAAACCATTATAAAACAATACTTTACAATGTTTATTACCAAGCCATGAACAAGTTATACACATTGCTGATTTTTCACTTAACACACAAGTATATAAGCAATTAGAATAAGTCCTAAAAATATTTTTTTCAACAAAAAAATCAAATGGTTGATTTTCATCTTCTGCATTTCGAATAAGCACACCTAATATAGCGATGACTTAGCACTATTATCCAAAGAACTCATCAAAAAAACTTTCGTCATAAGGCTAGATAAAATAACGATGTGTGCGCACTAAAGTTCAGCACTCGGCGAAGTTTTTTTGCAGACTACACGTGTAGTCTGTACAAACTACAGCTGAAGTTTGTACAGACTTCAGCTGAAGTCTCCAGAAAGTACTATGTACTTACAAATTTAAGTGCGTGTACTTACGACAATGAGTACACGTACTTTAAAAAGAGCAATCTTACCAATTTCCGGAAAGACTCTTTGATAATTTTTTTAGATCTGAGTGTAAGCCCGAACCCATTTATTGTTGCTGATTGCTTGATAAGAACCTTCTTAATAAATATCTAAATCATTGATATTAGCATAGTACAAACATAGTCATTTTCACAGAATCCGACACAAACAACACATTAAATTTCACATTATCCCAGTAGATTAAACCAACAAAATTCACATTTCCCGCATTTTCACACTTATTCCTGCTATACAAAGTATAATCACACACTAAAGATAAAGAGCAATAGTATGACTATAGAGTACCTTATATACCATTCCACATAAATATCTTGAGCATCAGGGCAACTGCATCAAAATTCAAGCGCATTATGAGTGCCGTAGGCACGATACTTCTTCAAAGCCCAGGGTGGAATGAGGGCAAAGCCCGATATGAAACCCTAGGTAAACAGGGGACACAAAAATTAAGAGCTCCGTTGGAGCAGCACTACAATGTGAGCATTTGCCCTACGTCTCGAAGTGTCGCCCTTGCAGGGGCTCTTTGCCGAAACGAGTACGACGTACTTACTGCGATAAGTGCGTGTACTTACTTAAGTGTTTACGCGTAAGTACAAATGTATTTGTGCGTACTTACAAGCGTAAGTTAACTAAAACACAAAATCATTTTACCGAAAACTAAAGACCTACAAAAGGACTAGTAAAACTTGTTCTTTTGAAGACCGTGGGGCGGTACCTTTTTAATATTATTCGCGATTCTGTATCTTTGTAATTAATCCTCCTATTGAAGATTACAAATAAGCATGATTATGAGCAAAACATATAAAAATACTATGGGCAGACGATGAAATCGATTTGCTTAAACCACATATTCTATTCCTTGAGGTAAAGGCTATCAAGTAAGTTCTGTGCTAAGCGGAACTGATGCGATTGAAGCTGTTGAGCGAGAAAACTACGATTTGATTTTCCTTGACGAAAACATGCCGGGCGGCTCTGGTCTTGATGCTCTACAACGCATCAAAGAGCTAAAAGCCCTATATCCCCATCGTTATGGTAACGAAGAGTGAGGAAGAGAACCTCATGCACCAAGCTATCGGGAGTAAGATTGCAGACTACCTCATCAAGCCTGTAAACCCTAGTCAGCTCTTGCTATCCCTCAAGAAGAATATCCATCAGACTAGTATCATCAACGAAACGACAACAACAAACTATCGAGGCGAATTTGCTCGCCTAGGAGCGATGATGAGCGACCGTCTATCTCTACCTGAGTGGAAGGACCTATATCGCAAACTAGTTTATTGGGAAACAGCTCTAGAAGATGGTGATGAGCAGATGAGCGAACTTCTAGAGATGCAGAAAGCAGAAGCTGGAAGACTATTTAGCAAGTACATCACACGCAATTACGAAGATTGGATGAGTGGGTCTGAGGAGCGTCCCGTTATGAGTCCCGACCTATTCAAAACGAAGGTTTTCCCTCTTCTTGACCAAGGAGAAAAAGTATTCTTCATCTTGATTGATAACTTCCGCCTAGACCAGTGGGAGAGCGTGAAGGGCCTACTGAGTGAGTTCTATACCTTTGATGAAGATATGTATCTATCCATCTTGCCCACCGCTACACAGTACGCGCGCAACTCGATATTCTCAGGGCTTGATGCCACTAGACATCTCTAAGATGTTCCCTGAGCTATGGGTAGATGAAGAGAGCGAAGAAGGTAAAAATCTCAATGAGGAGCCTATGATACGCACGCTCATTGACCGCTATCGCAAGAAGTATTCATTCTCGTATAATAAGGTTTACGAGCAACGATATGGTGAAAAGCTACTAGCGAACATCAATAGCCTAAAGGAGTTTGACCTAAATGTCATCGTTCTCAACTTTGTAGATATGCTTTCTCATGCCCGCACAGAGAGTAAGATGATTCGTGAACTAGCTAATACAGAAGCCGCCTATCGCTCACTAACGACTAGTTGGTTTAAGCATAGCATGACCTATAACCTCTTCAAGCGTATATCCGAAATGGGGTACAAAGTTATTCTAACTACTGACCACGGAACTATACGCGTGAAGAACCCTGTAAAGATTGTAGGAGATAAGAATACCAATACAAACCTGCGTTATAAAGTCGGTAAGAGCCTATCGGTCAATCCTAAGGAAGTTTTTGAGATTGCTAAGCCCGAGAGCATCGGTCTACCTAAATGCAATCTCTCTGACCGCTATGTATTTAGTTTAGGCAATGATTTCTTTGCTTATCCGAATAACTACAACTACTATGTGCAGTATTACAAGGATACATTCCAGCATGGAGGCGTATCGCTTGAAGAGATGCTTGTACCTATCATTATTATGAATCCTAAATAAAGACATTATACAATGACAACAGAATTAGAGTACCGCATCTCTGGAGTAGATGCCATTGAAGCAGCTGTAGCTTGGTTTACAGAAGAAGTATTGCCCTATGGTGATGTCTTCGCCTTTGATGCTCCTATGGGTACTGGTAAGACTACTTTCATCAAAGCGCTCTGCGAATCTCTCGGAGTAGAAGATGTAATCAATAGTCCAACTTTCTCTATCATCAACGAATATCGCAGCGACAGCTCGGGCGAACTTATTTATCACTTCGATTGCTATCGTCTAGAAACTCGATGATGCACTTAACCTAGGTGTAGAAGACTATCTCAATTGTGGTGCTCTGTGTCTGATTGAGTGGCCAGATGTTATCAGAGAGGTTCTTCCTGCGGATACCGTAGAGGTAAAAATGCAAGAGGTAGAAGGCGGTGATAGAGTTATGACTGTTAGATTTATAAAACCTGAGTAAATGCAGTTCGCTCAACACATTGAAAATCGCCCCACAGGTGAACGTGGTTCTATTGAGGTTATTTGTGGCTCAATGTTCAGTGGCAAGACGGAGGAACTCATGCGCAGACTTCGACGTGCTAAGTTTGCCAATCAACGGATTGAAATCTTTAAGCCAAAGATTGATACTCGTTATGACGATGTTGAGGTTGTTTCTCACGACCGCAATAGCATTACCTCTACGCCCATAGACCATTCATCGAGCATTCTCCTAATGGTTGATGACATTGATGTTATCGGGATAGACGAGAGCACAGTTTTTTTGATGATGGCTTAGTCAATGTCGTGCAAGAGTTAGCCGATAGAGGCGTACGCATTATCATTGCTGGCTTAGATATGGATTTTAGGCGCACCCTTTTGGCCCAATGGCTAACCTCTGCGCCATATGCAGACTCTGTAGACAAGATACACGCCATCTGCGTTGAATGTGGTCGCTTAGCAAACTATTCATACCGTCTAATAGAAGGCGATGCACAGGTCCTTCTTGGAGAGATGAGTGAGTACTCTCCCCTATGCCGCATGTGCTATAATCGCCATCAGAACAAAAACAAACTCGTAATTCATAGAAGAATATGAAACTCGTAAAGAAAAATTGCGCTCTTCGCTACATTAGGCGCTGTAGCACCTTCTTGCATCGTCGTTGCAGGTAATGGAGTAAGTAATCAAAGAAGTATCAAAGGCACAGAGCAAGCAGGCTATCAGCCCTACTCTTGGGGGTAAACTCTTCACTGCAGCATGGATGCAGCGCTCAGCCGAATATCAAGCCCTCTGCATACAGAGCTTTGATTGGGCTAAGCATCGCCTAGCAGACATCATCGCTAAGCATCAGGGAAACCACTCTCTTGTCACTGACATTGATGAAACGATCATAGACAACTCACCTAACGCTGTTCATCAAGCACTTAAGGGAGAAGATTATACAGACAAGAGCTGGGACGAATGGTGCGACCGTGCTGACGCTGTTGCCCTTGCAGGGAGCAGTTAAATTCTTTAACTATGCTGACCAAAAAAAGGCGTTAAGGTATTCTACATCACGAATAGAACCGAGCGTAACCGCAAAGGAACTATGGCTAATCTGAAGAAGCTAGGTTTTCCACAGGTTGATGATGCTAGCTTCCTTTTTCCGTGGCAACACAAGCGATAAGACAGCTAGACGCAACGAGGTTCTTAAAAACTACGACATAGCATTATTGCTTGGTGATAATCTAGGCGACTTTGACCATCTATTTGATACAAGCAATGAGCAAGAACGCCTCAATGCCGTACAGAAGTTTGAGAATGATTTTGGTCATCGACTTCATCGTACTACCTAACCCTAACTATGGTACTTGGGAAAAAGGCTATGAATGGCGGTTATCCTCCCCTCAAGGAAAAGGATAGCAAGCTGAAGAGTTTACTCAAGACTTATTAGGTCCATTGCATAACAGGGCACTCGCTGCGTTATTTTTCGACATTCAGGCTTGGTCATTTACATGAGTAAAACTCCTGCGCCTTCAGTCTCAATGCCTTGCGATTACCCTATTCTGCAAAGACCCTCTCAATGACATGGATTAGACCGAGCAACGGTCTCTATGCATAAAAATATACCGCCCAAAATTCACATGAATTTTTGGGGCGGTATATTTATTTTTCGGACTACAAAAACTATCCTGGTAGACGAACAATACCGCTAAAGCCCATAAATGCCATAGCAAGTATTCCGGCTGAAATCAGTGCAATAGGAATACCACGGAAGGCTACTGGAAGCTCCGTGCGTGCAAGCTGCTCACGTATACCAGCGAAGACCACTAGAGCCAGCGTAAAAGCCTAAGGCTGTAGATATCGCATAAACCACGCTAGCAAAAGCTAAAAATCCTTCTGTATAACAAGGATAGCAACACCAAGCACACAGCAGTTCGTTGTAATCAGAGGCAAGAACACTCCTAAAGCCTGATAGAGCGAAGGAGAAACCTTCTTAAGAATAATTTCGACCATCTGTACAAGTGCAGCGATAACCAAGATAAAGGCAATCGTCTGCATATATACCATATCGAAAGGCTCCAAGATAAACTTCTGAATCAGATAGGTAAAGGGTCGTCGAGATAGCGAGTACAAAAAGTAACCGCAGCACCCATACCGAGAGATGTATCTACTTTCTTAGAAACGCCTAGGAAAGGACAGATACCCAAGAATTGCGAAAGAACAACGTTATTAACGAAGACCGCAAAGATGAAGAGTATAAGATAATAAGTCATATTACTTCTTCTTGATTACATTAGAGATAGCGATAAGATAGCCCAACACAACGAATGCACCAGGCGCAAGCACGAAGAGCAAAGCTCCATAATGCTCAGGGAATACAGTCATGCCGAAGAACTTACCCGTACCAAGTAGTTCACGCACCATACCTAGTAGCGTAAGTGAGCAAGTAAAAGCCCTAGCCCAATACCTACACCATCAAGGGCAGAGTGAGCGACACCATTCTTAGCGGCGACAGCCTCTGCACGACCAAGCACAATACAGTTTACCACAATCAAAGGAATAAACAGCCCTAGACTAGCATACAGACTAGTCATATAGGCCTGCATCACCATTTGCACTACAGTCACAAAGCCTGCAATAACCACAATGTAACATGGAATACGCACCATATCTGGCACGAGATTTTTGATAAGAGAGATAGCTGTATTCGCACAGATTAGTACAAACATCGTCGCTAGCCCCATCGCTAGACCGTTAGATGCTGAGCTTGTAGTAGCCAATGTAGGGACACATACCGAGGAGCAACACAAAAAGTAGGGTTCTCGGTAATAATCCCGTTGCGTATAATATCTAGAGGTTTCATATCAATTCTTGTCTTGAGCTTGTTTGAAGGCTTCGTAACCACGAGTGAGCGCATCGAGGAATGCACGACTACTAATAGTCGCAGCAGTGATGGCATCGACCTTGCCCCCATCTTTCTTTACTTTAAGAGGCATTTCTTGTACTGAGATCAACGCCCTTACATCTTGAATACTTCCCGATGTCTTAGCAGGGGTATGAAACCATTCAGGGTATTTTAGAGCCAAGTCCAGGCGTTTCACTAATATTCAGTACAGAGTAATCAATGAGCTTACCTTGTATATCTACGCCCATCATCAGTTCAATGAGCCCATTAAAAGCCTGCCTTTGTATTAGTTTCAATAGCATAACCCACGAGCTGACCTCCTTTCTTTGCAGGATAAACTACCAAAGAATCGCCTGCCGCAAGGGCGACCTTGAAAGTCTCTTCGTAAGGGTTATTATCAAACTGAGGCGTAACAGCCTTAATAGCGGCTATCTTATTCTTAACCTGAGAACTTCTTCGATAGGTCCTTTAGTCGCATCATTGAGAAAAGCCAAGATAGCAGCCACTAAGGTACATATCCCTACTAAAGAGAGCACCATATTAGGTAATGTAGATTCGAGCTTCTTCATAGTTATCTATCTCCAAAGTGTTTAGGGGAAGTGTACATATTGATGAGCGGCGTAAATCCATTCATAATAAGGATAGCGAAACTCATACCTTCTGGATACGCGCCAAAAGAACGGATAATCACCGTAAGCATACCGATTAGACAGCCATAAATGAGTTGTCCGCTCTTCGTCATCGGGCTAGAAACATAGTCCGTTGCCATAAATACCGCTCCAAGCATCATACCACCTGTAAGCAAGTGATAGTATGGTGCAACAAAGTGAGTAGGGTCTATTAGGTAAATAACTGAAGCCGTCACCAAAGCACTAATGAGAATTGAGACTGGTATATGCCAAGTGATTACACGCTTATAGAGCAAATAAACCAAGCCTAAGAGCAGTGCAGCAGCACTTATTTCGCCAAGAGAACCGGGGTTAAGCCCAATAAACAGATTCCATGCTGAAGGCAAATCACTTAAAGATACGCCCGGCGCACCATTGAGTACTCCCTTCATAATGCCTAGAGGAGTAGCACCAGTAGTCGCATCTGTATAGCTCATCAGCTGACCCGTAGTAGGCCAAGTAGTCATCTGTGCAGGATAAGCAATAAGCAAGAACACACGACCAACAAGAGCGGGGTTAAAGATGTTACCGCCCAAGCCTCCAAAACTCATCTTCCCTACTCCGATAGCTACAACTGCTCCGATAGCCACAATCCACCAAGATAGATTACTTGGCACATTCATAGCCAAGAGTAAACCCGTTATCAAAGCCGAGCCATCAGTAAGGCTATTATAATCTTGTTTATAGAGGTACTTAGCAATAAAGCCACTCCGTAAGTGCGCAGAAGCCTATTGACACAAGGATAACGATAAGCGCGCCTAACCCAAACTGCGACAGACCGACAAGGACTGCGGGCAATAGGGCTATTAGAACCGCATACATATTGCGCTCTATCGTGTCGCCACTATGTATATGAGGGGAAGGAGATACAATGAGTCTATCCATATTATTTTCTATTACGAATGATTCCCATAACTTGTTGTTTGCCCATACGAATGAAATCTAACAGAGGGCGATTACTTGGGCAAGTAAAACTACATGAACCACACTCGATGCAATCCACGATATGACCACGCTCAGCACGCTCCCAATCTTGTTGCTGAGTATCAACCATCAAGAATGTAGGATTAAGCCCCATAGGACATACATTAACGCACTTAGCACAACGAATACAAGCACGCATAGGCTTACGCACGCTCTCCTCTTGGCTTATTAGCAAAATGCCCGATGTACCCTTAGTAACAGGAAGGTCTGCACTCAAAAGTGCTTTACCCATCATAGGACCTCCACCAATAATTTTACCCGTGTTCTCTGGTATTCCTCCCGATGCCTCAATAAGCGTCTTCAATGGAGTACCTATACGAGCCAAATAGTTAGCAGGCTTATCAAGAGACTTACCCGTAACCGTTACGACACGTTCAAGAAGAGGTTTATTCTTCTGTATCGCCTCATACACAGCATAGATAGTACCTACATTCTGCACTACAGCACCCGTAGAGATTGGTAATGCCCCACTCTTAACCTGCTTAGAGAGAACTGCATCAATAAGTTGCTTTTCACCTCCTTGAGGGTACTGTACCTTGAGTGGCATAACCTCGATACCCTTGTACTGGGCGCATAGTCCACTCAGATGTTTAATTGCATCAGGCTTATTATTCTCAACCCCGATAATACACTTATCGACAGAAAGAGCCTTCATCAGGATAGTACAGCCTACTAAAATCTCTTCGCCATGCTCAAGCATAAGTTGGTGATCACTCGTCAAATATGGCTCACACTCCACAGCATTGATAATCAAGACTTCAGCCTTACTTCCCGGAGGAGGAGAGAGCTTGACGTGTGTAGGGAATGTAGCACCGCCAAGACCAACGATACCGGCTTCGTTGATTTTATCAATGATTGCCTTAGCATCTAGTGAGCATTCACGCACTAATTCGGGACTGCGGTCAATAGACTCTTCCCAAACATCTTCCTCGGCAACACTTATGATAATAGCAGGCTTTTTTTATAGCCACTAGCATCAAAAAAACACTATCTATTTTCGTAACCTTACCGGCTACACTTGAGTAAATGTTTGCACTAACGAAGCCACTGCTTTTAGCTATCAGAGTACCAACCTTAACTTCATCGCCCTTAGCGACGCAAGCTGTAGCTGGTGCTCCTATATGCATACCCAAAGGAATAATGACCTCCTTGGGCAGAGGTGCAGGAACGATTTTGACGCCTGCACTCAGTTTGTTTTTCTTTCGGGTGGATACCACCAAGACTAAAAAGTTCTCAACATAACTAGTCGTCTATATTGGGATTATGCCTCTGCTGAGGTTGATTCTTCTTTATATTCGATTACATCATCTAGAGCTGGTGCAGCTTTAGGCGCAACAGGTACATCTGCTGGCTCTTGCTTAGGTGCTGGTGCAGGCTTAGCTACTGCAAGCTTATCTGCTGGCACTTCCTTACGAGGAGGGAAGCCAAGCTCATGAATAGCATGAGTGGGACAAACGCTTACACACTTGCGACATAGACGACACTTAGTGTGGTCAATATAACTTAGGTTATCAGCCATAGTAATAGCATCAAACTTACACTCCTTGAAACACTTTGAGCAACCAATACAAGCACTCTTACAAGCCTTCGCTGCTACGCCTCCCTTATCCTTATTGACACAGCTCACGAAGATGCGTCTATTCTTTGGACCTTTTCTTGCGTAGCTCAATAATCGTTTTAGGACAAGCCTTAACACAAGCACCACAAGCGACGCACTTATCTTCAACGACTTCGGGAAGCAATGTATCCTTATTCATGTGTATCGCATCAAAGCCACAAGCTACGACGCAGTCTCCGTGACCTAGACAGCCCCAACTACAGTCCGTATCTCCCTTATAGAGAGCTGACGCAATACGGCAATTCGCGGCACCATCATAAACGTTTGTACGAGGACGCGACTTCACAAGTACCATTACATCGCACGACAGCAATGAGTGGTTCGGCCGTCGTCGTAGCCATGCCTAGAATATCAGATACCTTATTCATGACAGGTGAACCTCCCACAGGACAGAACAGCCCTTCAAGATTATCACTGCCGACACAAGCCGATGCAAAGGCTGCACAGCCAGGAAAAACCACAACCGCCACAGTTGGCTTGTGGAAGTACTTCGCTCACTTCGCCTATGCGTGGGTCTTCGTGAACCTCAAACTTTTTGGAGACCACAAAGAGCAATATCGAGCTTACTAGACCAAGTAGCAATAATACGATAATAGTAGTTGTCATGGAAAATAATATTTCTTATTCCGCTTTAGTGATTTCGAATTGGACAAGACGTCTCAGATAAGGCTCTAAAAAGCCTTAGAATACCATAATATATAGCCAAAGCTAAGAACGCATAAAAGATGGACCATAGCTCTCCTACGTTCCATAGCGTAATCCCTAGAATAAGGGTAGATAGAAATAGTAAAATAGGTATGACGAAAGATAGGAAAACCGCTATACGACCTATGCTATCACGACCTTCAACAACGACAGTATCGCCTACCTGTAAATGTGGAATATCCTTACGAATCGTTATATCTCGATCCGCACAATCTGTAGAACAACAGAATTCTTTAGCATGGCATCCAGTACAAGCACTTTGCTGTTGGATACGTACTATTACCTCTCCAGGACGCACAGCTCGGACAATGCCGATGCGCCTCTCTATAGTAACCATTTCTTAAAGCTTTATCAGGGGCAATAGTTAATTGCCCATATTATCGTTAATGGGGACAAAAAATACGGAATATCTTTGGAAAGGACAAGTTTTTAATTCTCTATACATTCATAATCAAAGCCATTGAGACTTGTTTGGAGTGCAAGTCTTTACAAAACGCAACCACAGGGCAAACGCATCAAAAATTCGATACCATTGCATTGTGCGGTACTCGCTGTGTTATTATCAGCATTCAGGTTAATTACGAGTGCCTTTTGGGCACGATACTCCTGCGTAGCCCTTGCAGGGCTCTTTGCGGAAACGAGGCACGACGTGCTTACAATGATAAGTACGCGTAAACACGTTAGTGAGTACGCGCACTTATTTCAGTAACTACGTGTACTTATTTCAGTGAGTGCGCGTACTTAAATTTGTAAGTACGTAGTACTTTCTGGAGACTTCAGCTGTAGTCTGTACAAACTTCACGTGTAGTCTGCACAAACTTCAGCCGTAGTTTGTACAGACTTCGCCGAGGTTTTAAGTTTAGGAAACTACTGCACTTGGTTTAAGGTTAGCGATTTCTAATTACCTTTGCCAAGAGATAAAATTACAATCAATACATGGACATTATCGACCTCAGCAAACTTTCTGCAAACACACTGGCTCCCTCTACTTGCAGGACTAGTTAATTTCGTTTGGGTATATCTTGAATATAAAAGCAAGCATTTGGCTCTGGCCTGTGGGCATTGTACTCCCTATTCTTTATATTGCAGTTAGCTGGGATGCCCTCTATATAGGTAATATCGTTATCAACATTTACTACCTAATCACGAGTATCATTGGTTTGGATTATGTGGCTCCGAAAAGGAGATAATGAAGAAGAAGCTCCTATACGACATGCCCAACCAAGAGAATTAGTACTTACGCTGCTTGGCATACTCATCTTATCTGTACCAGCTTACTACCTCCTAGACGGCAATAGCTCAATGCCTTCATTAGATGCAGTAGCCACTGTAACCTCTTTCATCGGTATGATATTCTTGAGTAAGAAAAATCGCCGAGCACTGGTTCTGCTGGATTATCGCCAATAGCCTCAGCTCAATTATCTTCTTCAATGCTGAAGACTCTCTCACCACTGTCGTCTTCATCGTTAATCTAACAGTAAGCATACTCGGTCTAATCCGTTGGTACAAGCTTATCCGAGAAACAAACGAACAAGTCACATTAAACTAACTTCCATGAGCACTACCCCATCAATGAGTATCTCGCTTACGATACTATTGTATTAGCCAATGGCGCTTTCCCCACACCCCTAGCGCACTAGCGCATATTGACCGCTGGATAAATCAGCCTGAGCAAATTATGCTGGCCTGCTGCGATGGTGCCGTCAACAACCTACAAAGCTACACAGATTTGCTCCCCAATATCGTTGTAGGCGATTTGGACTCTGTGCAACCCAGCTTACGTGAACGTCTTGGCAAGCGCGTTATACATATCTCGGAGCAAGAAACCAATGACCTAACTAAAACGATGCACCACGTTACGCAAGAAATAGGTAAAAAAGCGCATCGTCTTACTCGGCATTACAGGCAAAAGAGATGACCACATGCTCGGCAACCTTGTTGTCTTCCTCATTATGCTCCATGGGTAGACGAACTTGTCATCGTTACTGACAGCGGATACTTCCGCCTAATAAAAGAAGACGCAAGCCTAGAGGTCGAGGTAGGGGCAAGGGATATCCATTTTCTCCTTTGAGCCCAAGCCCATTAGCCTTATCGGCTTACACTGGCCTCTGACGGACTATGTCCTGCCCTATCTGTGGAGTGGTACACTTAACCGTGCAGACGAAAAGATTATTACCATCAAAAACGAAACACCCTGTACTCGTCTTTGTCGCCAACAAATAAATTTTTTTCTCCTAGAATTAGACTCATTATAACGACGTCCCCATTTTTACCATTTTTATCGAAAGATTTTTATTGGCTTAATAAGGGACTAAGGGGCTCATACTCGGCCAATTTCTATTGCAAGGATAAATTATATTCTCTATCTTTTGCTCTAGAAAGACGTTAAATACGCTTTCATAGTTAAGGTTTTTGGTTAAGTAGGTTGGAGCAGGCTGTGAAGTTTGCTCCCCTTTTTTTGAAAATCTCAAGAATTATCGTATCTTTGGCACACAAACATAAAAAAACTAATAAATAATACCAATTATGGCACAGGGAAGAACAAAACAACCCTTCATTCAACATCGAACTACCAGAAGAAGTAGCTAACGGCGTATACAGCAACCTTGCTGTAGTGATGCCTTCTCAAAACGAGTTTGTACTCGATTTCGTAAGCGTACTACCTGGTCAGCAGTCTGCTAAGGTACGTAGCCGTGTTATCATGACTCCTGCTAACCTCAAGCGTCTTGTACGCATCCTACATCAGAATGTAGTTGCATACGAACAAGAAATGGGCACAATCGTCCTTCCTGAAGACTCTTTCCAAGCTGAAGACGGACACGTTGCAGAAGGTCGAGGCTTAAGCCTTAGACTATAGGGACGACAAAAAGCTATCGCAAATGATTTGCGATAGCCTTTTTTTCTTTATGAAACCGCCCGAAAAGTCTTAGATTAGAGAGGCAGGGCAACCGCATCAAAAATCCAGGCGCATTATGAGTGCCGTAGGCTGACACCCCTGCAAAGCCCAGGGTGCAATGAGGGCAAAGCCCGATATGAAACCCTGGGTATACACGAAACCAAAAGTAATATCGAGCTCCGTAGGAGCGGCACTATAACGCGAACATTTGTTTTACATCTCGGAAGTGCCGCCCCTTTGGGGCTCAATAGATGTATTCAATAATTAACCCAGGGCTTGCGCCCTGGACTATGCAGGAGTATCGCCCTTACAGGGCTACTCTACGTCTTCCCAATCAATATACTTTATTATTTTTGATGCGGTTACATTGGAGAGAGATAGAATGTACTATTGATATTGTATGTTCCTCTAATCTCAAAAAGTCTTCTCCGACTTAACTGGTAATACTCCATTCATAGGCGCAAGAGGAAGGACAACCATCTTAGTGCGATTCTCAACGGCAGGGACCCGAACGACCTTGGTCAAGCCAAGAGACATATATCTTATTTGTAGACGTACTATAACTTACAGAGGAAATAACCTTGACGGCTATCAGCTTCTGTGCGCCCCGATATACGATAATACAAATTACCCTTATAGTACTGCTCCTTATCCGACTCCTCTATCTTGATGCGATAGATACTTCTCTGATGAGCATCACTCGGTCCGATACCAGCGAAGTAGAGTTCCTGCGTCTCTTCATCATAATAGAAACTACGACCAATAGACACATCTGTACGGAAAGTAGCGAGTACTCTGCTCTCGCTTAAGGAGAACAAGAGTAACGACCATCTTTATCCTTAAGCAAACAATAGTCATCATTATTAGCTATACCCTCTACACTTGCGTGGGCATACTTGATACCAATCTTCTCTGCCGTAGAGCTACCCACCTTAAACATATAGACATTAGCATCATCTTGCATCGTGAAAATACCTCTATCTTCATAAGCATAAGCATACTTAACAGAAGCGATACTGAGGCACTCCCGAGAGTGGAGATAATTGCTTAGTCTTAGGGTCTAATCTATAATAATGCTTATTGGTAAAGGCTAAGTAAGCAGAACCATCAGAGAGGGTAAAGGCTTTCTTCACCCATTCATTGCTCCACGCCTCAGGGCTGAAGAATGCGTACACTACTCTCTAGCTCCATAGTCTTACGATTGATGAGTACTGCACGAGAAGCATGCCTTCCACCGTCATGACCGAAGTCATACTTCAGAACCAAGGCCAAATAACGGCTAGACACACTCAGCGAAGATTCGCAACAACCCTCTAAATCTGGGTCTTTATCAATAAGTTCTTTATAAATATCCCGACCAAGCCAATTACCTTCTCTATCGACAAGCCATAGATGAGGTAACGACTGAACGCCAATAGGGATATTGACCGGAACTTGAGTATAACCCGCATCAGAGAACATCATATAGCCCTCATAGCCAGTCAAAGGACGATTGGGCTTAGAGCTGCTAGGTTCTTTGGGCTTAGTTGGTGTCTGTGGGTTAGATGGTTTTTAGTTGAGGGCGTTTCGGTGGTCTTATTGTTTGGGTTACTTACAATAGGAGAATCTCCCCCTGCCACAAGAGCAGAAGAGAAAGATTCCCATCATAGATAACGAAGATAACGATACATAGCTTATTGCTTTTGCTTCTATCGTAAAGATACCTTGCCATTTTGTTCCAACTGCACCGTAAGCAGATACAGCATTGGCAGGAACAATAACCTTAGGAGATCTTGAGCCTAGATTACTAATAAATGCTTGTGCACTTAATCTTGGAGGGACAGCACCTAATTCAAGGCTCTTAACATTGGCCTGATTAGCAAATGCATTATCATCAATCATAGTTACATCAGACAATACTATCCTTTCTAGTTTTCCATCCCTAGCACTGAATACACCTTGAGGAATAGCCTTTAGCTTAGGGAAGTTTACTTCTACTAGACTCTTACAATCTAAAAATGCACCTCTTCCAATTACTTCTACAAGAGGAGCATGGACAGTTTTTAAGATTAGAGCAACCCTGAAAAAGCATTGTCACCTATCTTATTAAGTTTAGGGAAGTTTACGTCTGTTAATCCACTAGCATTTCTAAAGGCACTTCCTTCAATCTCAACGACACCAAGACCTATAATACTCTTTATGGCTGATCTAGATTGGGCTGCATTTCTGTGAATTTTAGTTACACTAGGAGGTAGTTCTAAAGATGGTCCCCTAAAATCACTTGTTACTCTAACAAGTTCTGTACCATCAATCTGAACTCCTGCTGGTATAGGGATATCTTCCGTTCCGTTGATGGTTTTTAAAGCCATGGTTAAAAGGCAAATTCCTTATACTTTTTCTCTTGCTCCTTCAGGAACAATAAGGTCCTTATCCCGAGAAGTACCTTCAAAAGCATCTTCAACAACAGTAGGGAACAGTCTCACCAAGCTCTACCTTCATAAGGGATGTAGCACCCTTAAATGCGCCAGCCTCTATCTTATTGATAGAAGCAGCATGCACTTCCTTAATAATGGTCTTCTCAGCAAATACCGAAGCTGCAATATCTGTGACAGTATTATCTAATGTAATACTTTCTGTGAGCAAGTAATCAGGATAGCTTGTTAGCATACCTTTCTCTATCATTATCTGAGGAAGAGTCTGACCATTTACAGTCTTAAAGCCATGCTTATGTGCAAAAAGCATAGAATGAACTTACAGCAGAAGCATCAACCTTTAGTTCCTTATCTTCAGACGTACCAGCGAAAGCATCGTTAGCAGCAGTAGGTACAGTCTTATCGAGAACAAGTGTTTTCAAGCTTGAGCCTTTAAATGCATTAGCTCCGATTTTTTTGGAGTTTAAGACCAGTGATTTGTTTCAAAGATTTAGCCTCAGCGAACACATTATCAGCAATCTCTGTTACGTCTGCCAAATCAACAAGACCTGTAGATGGGATTTCATCAGCAGGATAAGCACGAAGAATACGATAGCTGTTTTTCTACTTGTATCTTACTCTGAGGGAGTATAGGGGCATCGCAATTTTTGACACAAGATGTTGCACCTACTAGCATAAATGTTGCTAAGCTAAGAGTGATGGTTTTCTTATTCATTGGTTCTGATTATTATTTTTTTGATTGTATGGGAGGTAGCACATCGCACGAAAAACGATGTGCTACCAATCTCAGATTATAAAATAGAATGATTACTTAAGAAGTTTAGCACGTGTAGTGTTTTGAGGAGAGAGCGTACCAGTAACATTGTTACCTCTAACATCCACGTACATCAGATTGACTTGCTGAGGACTGCCCTAGATTAGCTGGCAATGCACCTTCAAGCTTATTCTCACCAAGATAAATCACATAGATATTCTTCAGTTCAGATAGGCTTTGAGGGATTACACCGCTGAGCTTATTCTTTTCAAGTCCCAATTGCTTAAGGTCTTGAAGAGCCGAGAGGTTAGGAATAGAACCGCTCAACTCATTGCGACGGAGCCAAAAGCTCCTTAAGCTTAGTTAGCTTGCCAATGCTCTGAGGGATTTCGCCTGTAAGCTTTATTGCCAGCCAAAGACAGATACTTAAGACCGGCTATATTGCCAAGGCTAGCAGGGTATATTACCTTCAAACCTACAGTTAGATAGCTCTAGAGTATCAAAGCCTGCAAGCTGACCAAGGCTCTCAGGGAGCTGACCAGAAAATCTCTGATGAGAAAGGTCTAGGAAACGCAAGTTTGTTAGCTGACCAATCGTTGTAGGGAGAGCACCAGTTAGACGATACTTGTTAGGGCGGTGTTCTTTGGCTGTAGCCTCGTTACCATCCCACCACATAGATAAATCGTAAGGGCTAGTGCGCAAATCCAAAGTATCAAGTTGCTTTTAGATTGCCCAACTTCTCAGAGAGAGCACCGGTGAAAGGTGTTTGAGCCAAACGTAGTGAACGCAATTCGCTCAGACTATAGATTGCTTCTGGGAATGCACCCTTTAGCTCTCTATTGTACTGAAGGTTCAGCGTACGCAAAGCAGACAAACGAGCCAAGCTCTGAGGCACAGTCCCCTTTTGGGTTGTTTGCTCCAAGGAATAAGCCCACAACACGAGTTTTACCTCCTACTTGTTCTGTCTTAACACCTTCCCAATTAGCCACAGGTTCTTCTGAAAGCCATCCACTAGAATGGAACCAGTTATCACCTGCAAGCTCGTTGTAGAGGTCCACAAGAGCAAGGCTATCTTGCTCAAGAGTACCTACAGTAGCAGTTGTAGTAGCAAGTACACTTGCCGAACTACTCGCAGCTGCATCAGGGGAGCATACAGCACTCCTTACCACAGCTAGACACAGCCATACAACCAGCGATAAACGCTAGTGCAGGCAAAAAGCATCTTCTTCATTTTTTCGATAAATATAAAATTTAATTGCGGGGGAACTACTCATAGAAGGCTTTCTCCTATAAGCTTTGTCCTCCAAGTTACTATATACTTAGTTGAGACCGCTCAACGGTCTCCCAAAGGACAAGTTTTACTTGTCCTTTGGTGAGACTTTACAGAATGCGGTAATCTCAAGGCATTGAGACTGAGTGCGCAGGGAGTTTACTCTTGTAAATGACCAAGCCTGAATATCGACAATAACGTAGCGAGTGCCGTATTATGCAATAGTCTCTAGTTTAATGTTTGTCTTTACTCTTATGAGGAATAGTGTAGAAAGCCTGCAGGGAAAGCATTAACACCCATCTTCTCTAGAATGGTTGTCTTCTTAGTTGCATCCATTATCAGCGTTAGGTTGTTCTTGTATTGAGCTCCCCAACCTTCTAAAAGCAGCATAGTAAACATTCCCCTTATCATCAAGACCAAGGCTATTGTAGTATTGGTTCAGAGCTGTAGGATACTCTTTACTATCTACATCAGACCATTTAGATGTTTGCTTACTGCTAAAGTCATGCACATAAATAACGCGATCATTAGGGATATAGAGCATATTACCATAAGCGAATATGCGAGAGCTAGAGGTTTCTTTTTTTGAGCCAAGTTAGCCGTTTCCTCATTTTGCTCTTCTAGGATTTTTGAATTCCTTAGGGTCTTGACTCAGTTTAGCTATCCTATTAGGGATTAGTATAACTCATAAATAGATAACCATTATTGGACAATGCTAGACCAGAAACTTTTTCCTTGAGCTAGTGCAAGTGATGCTACTACTCTGTCGCCTTGTATCATCAAGACTTTATTATCTTGAGTGAGCGCAAAGACCAAATCGCCAACAGTCTTCATATTAAGCTTACTTGCTTGAAGAGTTTCAGGAATAAGCTTGAAACCTCCTTGCTCTCCTCCCACATAAATACCTTTATCCGTACGCAGATAAATCTTATCCCCTACGACAGCGATATGAGATGGATTTAATGCAACTAACTTTTCATCTGTATATTCAGAGAGGAACTTAAGGCTCTTAGCCTCGGCAATGACTAGCATACCTTCTCCCCCATGAGCCTTTCCGTTCTGAGAAATGATATATATCTTATCGTTCGCAAAAAGCCATATCCTGACAAACATTACCTAACCTCTTACCATTGACACGGTAGAATGCATTATCAACGATAACCTTGTGCTTAGCATTAAGGTATGTAAGTGAGCCGTCTCTGTATTCATACTCCCCTCATTGAGCAGAAAAACACCCTTATCAAAAACGAGGACGAACACCATACTTTTTCTTGAACTCTTGACCATTAGCCTTAACCATAATCTCAAACTCTCCTGGAAGATTTGAGCTAAACGCATAATTAAGACCCCTTGCTACCTGCTTACCATTGACGTACCATGTAACATCTTTGCCGTCCTTAACCGTTGAACCAACGGCTGTAAAGTCAGCCTTTTTCCAACTGGTGCAGGTTGGTTTGCTCCCGAAGAGGCATCGATATGCAAGTCTTCAGGTAATTCAGGCGTGACCTTGTCTTGGACACAAAGCCGTCAAACCTAGCGCTATCGCCAAAAAGGCAATCTGAAGTTTCTTATTCATGATTTAACTTATTAGATTGTTATGTATTATTGTTGTATCATTTTATTGGTTACTCGATATGTAAATCTTTCGCACCAGACACCTCTGTCGAGTTTTCCCCTATCCAGCCATTTACTTGGTGAATACCCGTCTGTACTCGGATAAAATCAATCCCTGAGAGCTTAACTTTGTGCCCCTTCTTATCTACAGCCCAATCAATATCTATATCATCACCACTAGCAGAATTGTCGGCATATCCATAAGCAAAGCCAAGAAGAATATGAAGACCTTTAGGCTCCTCTTGAGGCTTAGAGTTATATCCATTTTGAGGCAATCTAGTTCCCCTCAAAGTATAGCTATCAGACTTAAGCCACAGAGGATAATAGCTTTGACTGTGATATTCATTTTTAGGAAGATAGCCACTTCCGCCCTTGTTATTCGTCCAACGAACATATTCGGAGATATTATCAGCAGGCTTTCCTTCTGTCTTCGGTCTATGATAGGTTACCTCATAGTCTTGGTATAAAGCAACGTCCTTACCTCTAGCCTTTTGCTCTGCTAACCACGGGATTTTGCTGTATTCCTGACTAGCACTACCAGCAACCTCATACCATTCATCTTCATCGGGTCTACCATTCCTATTCTTATCTTGTGCGACATAGATAATCCCTGCTTCAGAGCCAAAAGTATTATTCCCTAATATGCGGAAGTCCCTCTGCCCCTCTACATTTGCGGATTGTATGGTCAAAGCCAAAGCTCACATAACCACCCCACGAGACCAAGAGAAATAAGTCCTCCCTATTGTTTCCAATAGCTCAAGTACTTTCTGACACATACGCTCCTCTGTATCTCCTTGCTCATAACGAGGGCAAATGATTGATATGCTGACCAGGTGCAGGGCGATACTCAAACACCTTCGTTATATAAGGACTAGGACCAGTTCTTTCCGTAGACTTCTTATTCAAGGTTTCCAAGAAAGCATAAGGCAAGGTCCTATTTTTAGGGACATATACGATTTCATTAGGAATGTTACCTGTCGTTTTCACTCCATAGGAGCTGACCATTAGGCTTGATGACATATAATTTTCCCGGTGTAGTAAAGTTGCCAGCATCCGAAATCAAGATATCTTTTGTTTCAGGATTAACGCTGATATTATATGGAGTCGTGATTTTAGATTTAAGTTCATCGCTAATAAACTGCTCGCTAAGGATTTCTCTACGACGTGTATCTATCACAAAGTAATTAACCTCGCCCGGCTTATTCTTATGATAGACTTGCCCATAACCATAGAGTTTATCCCCATCAAAGGTACATATCCGAGCAAGCAACGTCAAACTGCTAACCTTCTGCCCCGTCTTAGGGTCAACGACATACAGACGAGAAGGAATATCGGCATAATCACCACGAGAAGAAACCCACAGATACCCCAGAGCATCTGCCCGCAATCTATGAAGATTTATTGCAACATCAATTTCTCGCTCTACCTCAAATGAGCCCTAAATCAATAACGAAAGATGCGCGTATCGTAGTTAGGCACACGATAACCGCCCGAACAAGCAACATACAATTTGTTACCGACAACAGCCATTTCTTCAGGTTGATAGCCTACCGAACAACGCTGAACCTCACTAAGCGTAGCTGTATCTATTTTCAGCTATATAACCTAGGCGTGCATTGGGGTCAAAGCCGAACCTCACCTGCATAGCTACTGACATAGGGCATACGAGACCTTTGAACGCTACATAACGAGGCATTACTTATAGGGATAGCCGCTATATGCTTAGCCGTAGAAACATCCATTACCTCTATTAGGTGAGAATTATTGATGACTGCCCACAGCTTAGAGCCATAGATTTGCAAGTCATTGCCTACATCGCTCAGCTCCTTATTCACACTAGGATTGCGCATAGCAAAGAGGTTACGCATATAATTACCCGTAAGAAATCAAAGTAATCTAGCGTTGCCTTATTACTCCCCATATTGCCCTCATTGAGCAAATAAAAATGCACCTATATTGCAGAGCTCTTGCCCTCGTGCCGTTTTAGATACCGTAATAGGCGCAATCTCTTCATCCTTACGACAAGACGAGAAGACCAAGACGAGACTCAAGACAAGTAGCCCAATGCGCTTTATGCTGATGTATTTTATAGTTTCCATTCTACTTTAATTTTTCCGTGAGTACCCGGCATAGGATACGAACGCACGACCTCATACTGCTGATTGAGGATATTATTGACCTCCAACGTAGCACGTATATCGTAATGCCCTAGCTTAAAGTTCTTCATTACAGAGACATCGTGCGTATACCAAGGCTGTATATAGTTCTCTCTGATATTGGCACTACTATCATATCGCTCGCCCGTATAGATGGTACTATAGTTTAGACTCCAACCCTTGTAATCAAGAGAAACTACAGCCGAACCACTATGCCAAGGGATATAGGCTATTTGACCTTTATAATAAGATTTATTAGGGTCTGTTATGTCCACAGCCCTCTGATAGGTATAGTTTACTTGAGTGCCAAGCAATACCTGCCCTAATTGCCAGTGGGCTTGCCCTCTCAGCTCAGCACCAGCGATGCGTACACGACCAAGATTAACCATAGTCCACTGAAACTGATTGGAGGTAGGCATAGCTATAATCTTATTCTTAACGTAGTTGAGATAAGTGTCAGCCTCTAGACTCACTTGTCTCAATACGCCTGCCTCCTTATTTATTTGATAAGTTGCCCCTATATTATATTGCTCTGTCTCCTCAGGCAATAAATCCTTTGAACCAATAAAAGTATAATAGAGGTCATTGAACGTAGGCATTCTGAAGATTGACTTATAGAATGCTCGCAAACTTAAATCCGGTAAATACTTAGGTCGATAGTTAAGGGCTAAACTTGGGGTTATGATACTTCTCTGTGGAGCATGCTCATCTGCTACACGGGTTATATCTCGGTAATAACTATGAAGCAAACTTGTTTGAGCCTTACTTCTGACCAATCCCAAGCCGATGAGAGCGCACTAAGAATCGAGAATCGTTGGGGATAAGCAAAAGCGATACAGATTAGCTGATAAGGTATTATACTGAAGGTCAGGAAGCTAGAGCCATGCGCCACCAGTCCGTAAGTTGCCACTGATGGGTATGAGGAAATACACTTCCTGTTGAGTATAGTGATTATCAACATACATAGTCGAGACATCTCGCCTTGGGTCTGAGAGATAATGCAAATAATCATGCGCATACTTTTGCATTCAGAAGCAAGGTATAAGCGTTCGTAATTTTTGCGCAGAGAAGATTGAACGAAGAAATTTCTATCCCACTGCCTATCCTCATGCCTCAATGCGCCAGGGATTTCACGCACTACTGCACCAGGATAACCCCGCTCCGAATCATAATAATAGCCTTTTTAGTTGCCAATCCCACGATGAAGATTGCCGAATAGAGCTGTTTCCACGCCTAAGCCCGAACATCACCATTGCGTCGCATAGCTGTAGTGTCATGCCCCCTACCTTACGATACCTATAAGGATATTCACCTGAAGTGTAGAGGTATTCACTATTGAATGATATATTTAAATTGGGTGAAAGCTTGCGCTCATATAATATCGAAGGGTTGAGCGTTTTGAAAGACCCATAGCGCGCACTCAAATGGAGATGTTGCCGCTCTTGACCCGCAAATATGGGACGACGGCTCTGCATATAGACAGCCGACGACGATGCGTAATGATTAGCAGGCTGAAAGCAAATTGCTCTTTTGCCCATTATAAATAGAAATAAACTTCTATATTATCTAAAGAAAAACGGCTCAAATCAACTTGCCCATTCTGAGCATTTCCTATCCGCACCCCATCATAAAAAAACTCCGACATGCTGCGAGCCCATAGAGCGAACATTGATTGTTTTTAAGCCGCCTATACCTCCATAATCTTTTATCTGAACACCTGAGAAATAACGCAAAGCATCAGCAATGCTCACACTGCTCAATCGCTTTTAATTCTAAGCCACTAAGATGCTGAGCAGGTATAACCTCTCTTGCTCTTACACGCTCCGTAACAACCACATCCCTAAGCACATGAACGCTATCACCCTGCAAATCGTTTGCTTGTAAGGTGTAAAGCCGTGGGAATAATACCAAGTCCCCCAGCAAGAGAGTGCTTAGTTTCGACTGATACATGTTATCTGTTCAGTTTGGGTTCTAGTTATCGGACAAAGGTATAAAAATTAGCCTCAACAGCCAATTTTCAGCCCTACACGCAATTGCATTGCACATCCTACCCTTAAGTATAAATAAAGAACACCCCCAGCAAGCGATTGCTTACTGGGGTGTTACTAATTTGCAGAAACCTGCTTACTTCACTTCCTCAAAGTCTGCATCAGTGATGTCTGCACCACCTTGAGATGAATTGTTAGCATTAGGCTGTGCACCACTCATATCAGGTCCTGGCTGAGCACCACCTGCATTAGCATACATTTCACTGCTAGCTGCGTGGAAAGCTGTGTTCAACTCTTCTGTAGCTGCATCGATAGGCTCGATATTCTGCTCCTTGTGCGCAGTACGAAGTTTTTCTAGAGCAAAGCTTCAATAGGACCCTTCTTGTCAGCAGAGAGCTTATCGCCTAGTTCCTTGAGTTGCTTTTCAGTCTGGAAAATCATGCTATCAGCCTGATTGAGCTTAGCGATACGTTCGCCTTTCACGCTTATCGGCATCTGCATTAGCTTCAGCTTCAGCCTTCATGCGCTTAATTTCATCATCGCTAAGACCGCTAGAAGCTTCGATGCGGATATTCTGTTGCTTACCTGTAGCCTTATCCACAGCTGTTACACTAAGGATACCGTTAGCATCAATATCAAATGTTACTTCGATTTGAGGAACTTGGCGTGGAGCAGGAGCGATACCATCTAGGGTTAAAAGCGACCAATGCTCTTATTATCCTTAGCTAGAGAACGTTCACCCTGTAGAACATGAATTTCTACTGAAGGCTGATTATCTACAGCAGTTGTGAATGTTTCGCTCTTCTTTGTTGGGATAGTCGTGTTAGCTTCGATGAGCTTAGTCATCACACCTCCCATAGTTTCGATACCAAGTGATAGTGGAGTTACGTCTAGAAGAAGTACATCCTTAATATCACCTGAAAGCACACCACCCTGAGTAGCAGCACCAAGAGCCACAACTTCATCTGGGTTCACGCCCTTAGATGGAGTCTTTCCGAAAAATCTTCTCTACAATCTCCTGGATAGCTGGGATACGAGTAGAACCACCAACGAGGATTACTTCGTCAATCTCGTTCTTAGATAGACCTGCATCCTTAAGAGCCTGTTCACATGGAGCCACACAAGCTTGGATAAGTCTGTCAGCTAGCTGCTCGAACTTAGCACGAGTAAGTGTGCGTACAAGATGCTTAGGTACACCATTTACTGGGAAGATGTAAGGAAGGTTAATTTCAGTAGAAGTGAGCTTGACAATTCAATCTTAGCCTTCTCTGCAGCTTCCTTTAGACGTTGCATAGCCATAGGGTCTTGGCGCAAGTCTACACCTTCATCGCTCTTAAACTCATCTGCAAGCCAGTCAATGATTACATGGTCGAAGTCGTCACCACCAAGGTGAGTATCACCGTTTGTAGAACGTACTTCAAACACGCCATCACCTAACTCAAGGATAGAGATATCAAATGTACCACCACCAAGGTCAAAGACAGCAATCTTCATGTCGCGGTCTGACTTGTCTAGACCATAAGCAAAAAGCAACGGCAGTAGGGTTCGTTTACAATACGACGTACATTCAAACCTGCAATCTCACCAGCTTCATGAGTAGCTTGACGCTGAGCATCGTTGAAGTAGGCAGGGTACCGTGATTACAGCATCTGTAACTTCAGCTCCTAGATAGTCTTCTGCAGTCTTCTTCATCTTCTGAAGGATGATAGCAGAGATTTCTTGAGGTGTGTATAGACGACCATCAATGTCTACACGTGGAGTATTATTATCACCCCTAACAACTGAATAAGGTACGCGTGGCACTTCATTCTTTACTTGGTCAAAAGGTTTCACCCATGAAACGCTTGATTGAGTAAATTGTCTTTGTTGGGTTCGTGATAGCTTGACGCTTAGCAGGGTCACCTACCTTACGTTCGCCACCTTCGATAAATGCTACTACAGAAGGAGTAGTGCGCTTACCTTCGCTGTTTGCAATAACGATTGTTTCGTTACCTTCTAGTACAGATACACAAGAGTTTGTTGTACCTAAGTCAATACCAATGATTTTTTTCCCATTTTTCTTTATTCTTTATTTTTAATTATTCTCTATTATAATACTTGTGAGGTCTTCACCTCTAATTTGTCCTGCACCTACATCAGTAAGTGCATTACGCCCATATATAAGACAAAGCCCGTGCCAAAGATAGACACGGGCTCAGCCTCTGACAAGCTATGTGACAATTTGTCCTAGCTTTTAATTCTTCTATATTACATTTCTGACAAGAGCGACAAGTAGAGGCTCAATAAGTTTCTTAAGAACAGCTTTAATTCCAAAGCTCCAGTATATTCTGCTCCGCCCAATAGAGATGGGTATAACCTGCAATGACATTCTTATAACGCATCATATAAGTCCCCACCTTGCGCCCTGTCGCTGCAGTTTGCTCTGCGATAATCTCTTCTTGAGGCTCATGGACGAGTTTAGAATAATGAAACTCATGACCTCTTAGGGTTAAATGCGCAGTCTTGACATGACGGTAACCAAGCGTCAGCTTCATACCCTCCATAGTCGCTTGATTTTTGAGGATACCACACATTTCATGCTCTTTACCCTCTTCATCAATAATTGCCGTGCACAGATACATCATACCTCCACATTCGGCTAAGACCTTCCCTCCCGCCTCGGCATAGGCTTTTTATTGCCGAGCGCAAGTCTATGTTGCGGCTCAACTGCTCCAAATAAAACTCAGGATAACCACCAGGCAAATAAATAAGGTCTGCGACGGGCAAAGCACTATCTCTTAGGGGGCTAAAAAACTGAACCTCCCCTACTCGTTCCAATGCTCGTATATTCTCCGGATAAACGAAGTTGAAAGCTTCATCACCAGCCACTGCAATACGCAGAGGTTGAGCAATTACTTTAGTATCCTCTTCTCTATATATAGGTTTCTGAATGGTACACAGCTCTAGCAAACGTGCAACATCTACATGAGCATCAATCAAATCAGCCACCTTATCGGGGAAGTAATCTAGTTTTTGTAATTCCTCTAAGGATAAACCTAAATGGCGACTAGGCACATCCAAACTAGCAGTCTTAGGAATATAGCCCAATGACTCTACGCCAGCATCCAAAGCTGCATCCTTTAGGGAACTGATAGTGATTTTCGCTCGCTACCCTATTGAAGACAACCCCAACGACATTTATATTGGGCTTGAAGGTCTTAAAGCCATGAATAACGGCTCCTGTAGAATAGGCTGATGAAGCAGCATTGACAAGCAGGACAACGGGTAAACCCAATGTCATAGCCACTTCGGCAGATGAACCTTGCATCTTTTGACTTCCATCATAAAGCCCCATAACGCCTTCCACGACACAAGCAGTAGCCTTGTTGGCGTAACGGGCATAAGTAGCACGCACATGCTCCTCACTCATCATAAATAAGTCAAGATTGATACTTGGCTTCCCTGAAGCTAGGGCATGAAACTTAGGGTCAATATAATCAGGACCACATTTGAAGCTAGCCAAATCATATCCTCTGCGAGCCAATGAGCGCAGAAGCCCTAGTGTAAAGGTCGTTTTGCCACAGCCTGAGTTCGTGCCAGCGACTAATAGTTGAGGAATTATATTCATAATATCTAGGTTTTGGTATAAAAAGAAGAGTAGCACACTAATAAAGTGAGCTACTCTCCATTTAATATCTGAAAGGATTAGCGACGGATACCAAGCTCCTTAATGATAGCACGGTAACGCTCAATATCGTTGTTGTAAAGATAGTCAAGCATGCGACGACGCTTACCGATAATCATCTTAAGAGCACGCTGTGTGCTGTAATCCTTGTGGTTCTTCTGAAGGTGACCAGTTAGGTGCTGAATACGGAAAGTGAATAGAGCGATTTGGCTCTCTGGGCTACCTGTGTCAGTAGCGTTCTTACCGTACTTTTCAAAAAGTTCTGCCTTCTTAGCTGAATCTAAATACATTTGTTTTTAATATTTAATGTTATACTTAATTGTGAAGCAGTAACCATCTCGTAGATTAGCCCTGCTATCAAATCGTGCCACAAAGATACAAAAATTTCTTCATCCGAAACAAACACCTCAATATGCGAGCAGGCTGCATATTCCACCCTTAAGTGCAACACTGATAAGCCAGAGGCAGACTATTACCTCTGGTTAAAAGACTCAGCCTACTTATATTTGAATACATATGAAAGGATACAAGCAACTGAATCAAGAGCAAAGATATACAATTGCTCAATTACTTAAGCGCAGAGCAAGCCTACGAGAAAATCGCTCATACAATTAAAATTTTCCAAAGTCAAAAATAGTAGAATTTTTATTTCAGACCGGATTCTACCATTTGCTTGTCTAGACTAATTTCATGCTTATTCTTTATACTGGATTTAATCCTAATTCAGCTAAGAAATCCATTATGTTTTTTTGACGGGCGGATTCAATCTTTTCTCTGTTGCAACTAATTGCCTGTGGACTTCTGCCAAATCAATTTTTTTCTTCTTCTTTGAGAGATTTACATAGCGTGAAATGTTCAGATTATAGCCATTATCTTTGATTTCTCGCATATAAACTTTACGGGAATAACGATTTTCTTCCCTACGCAATTGATAAGTTTCTACTATTTTGTTTATATCTTCAGGACGTAATGAGTTTTGGCGTTTCCCTTTCTCATAGTGTTCTTCCGAACTGGCATTGATGAAAAGAATGTCATCCGTACGACGGCATTTCTTCAATATTAAAATACAAACAGGGAATACCAGTCGAATAGAATAGATTGGCAGGAAGTCCAATAACTGCATCTATGTTATCATCGCTCAGAAGTTTTTCTGATAGTTTCTTCCTTCCCCCTAAAAAGAACACCATGAGGAAGGATTATAGCCATTGTACCATCACCACTCAAATAGTGGGAAGCCATGTAATAGAAATGCAAAATCGGCAGCAGATTTTTGGAGCAAGACCGTAACGACTGAAACGGAAATCCTTTTGCAGTTTCCTCTTTCGGTTCCCAGCGATAACTGAATGGGGGATTTGCAACAATGGCATCGAATTCTATCTTCTTTGACGGGTTCATACTGTTTAGGATACTCCAGTCATTGACAAGTGTATCTCCATGATGAATTTCAAATTCCGTATCTTTTACTCCATGCAGCAACATATTCATACGGGCAAGGTTATAGGTTGTGATATTCTTCTCCTGACCATAAATTTTGCCGATTCCATTAGCTCCCATTTCATGCCGTACATTGAGAAGTAATGAACCTGAACCGCAAGTAAAATCCAATACTTTGTTTATTTTTTTCTTTTTGCCTGATTTAGGGTCTTGGCAATCAAGTGTTACAATCTTCGACAGTATTGAGGAAATTCCCTGTGGGGTATAGAACTCGCCAGCCTTTTGTCCAGAATTGGCGGCGAAATTGTCCGATAAGATACTCATAGGCATCGCCCAAAGTGTCTGTAGCAGTATCTAACTTAGATACACCCTCTTTTATCTTATTGATAACCTTTGCCAACAAAGTATTACGCTCTGCATAGTTTTTGCCAAGTTTCTCTGAATTCAGATTGATTTCAGAGAACAGTCCCATAAAGGAGGTTTCAAAGATTGTTCTTCAATATATTTGAAGCCTTCTTCCAAAAATCTTTAGCAACTCATTTGATTGTGTACGAGCATTTTTCAGCAATGTTATCCCAAAGGTATTTTGGGCTTGATAACATAGTGGATCTTTTTACGCATCTGGGCTTCAAACAGATCAATGTCTTCTGGGTTTGCTGCATACCAAATTTGTAATGGAGATTTTACAATTTTCATTTCTTCCTTCACTATGTTTTTATATCTGGATAATCAGTGCCTAATTCTTTTTCAGCAAATTCCACATAATTATCTGAAAGATATTTCAGGAATAGAAACGATAGCATATAATCACGAAAATCATCTGCCATCATTTGCACCTCGCAGGCTATTTGCAATATCCCAAAGGGTTTTACCCAGTTCGTTTTTTTATTTTCTATTGTCATAATCTTATTTTATCAGTTCCCGTCAATAAAAAAACATCAGGAAAGTAAAAAATCGTATTTCTTGGTGAATGTATCAAATATCTCAACAAACAAGTCTGCACTATCAGGCATCATTCCGACTGGTGAAAAATTGAGTATCTGCCATGACTCATTATATTTAATGCACGTGCATATAAGTTCTCATTTTTATCATTGTCTTCATCTTCTTCTTTTTATTTTTTTAAGGCAAAATGAGAAGTCTGTATAACCAAAGAAGACTGCAGTTTTTCCAATATACTGCGTAAAATATTAAAAATGATAAGTATTGAGTATGTCTGTTTGAATATTCTCTTTATTTTCTTCTCTATTCTTTTTATATTGCTCTACTCTTTGTTTTTAGCTCGCAAAGTAATGCTATATGATGGAAGAAAGGTGTATCTTCTGTCTTTTGCAGACGATATTCTTCACTTGATGTCTTATGCAGGAAATAGCTTTTTGCTATTTTTTTCCGCAGTTCGTTATACATTACATTATAAAAATAAACTGTGATGTGAGGATATAACAACTTTTGCCTTTCCCTTGCATCTTCCAATTACATGAGATAAATCATTTGCAATAGTAATAACATTGTTTTCATCCAATGAAGATATAGGGGTCATCAATATAAATATACTTTTTACCCATTTATATGCTTCCTGCTCCATCAATTACCAATTCGCAGATAGCCAAGAATATGCAGAAAACAAATATATTTTCTTCTCCTCGTGATATTTTGATACCGTCCTGTTCTATTGTTTCAGGTTCTCATTATTCGGATTGTATGGATTGTATTTTGGATTAGGAATGATTCTACTGAATGATATTGTCCATTTTTCATAATCAATCTTGAAATTTATCTTGGCATATCTTTCCAGATGAGCAAAAGATTCTGTTTTCAAGTGATAGTTCTTTAAAGCCTTTAAAAATTTAGATAATTCATTTATCTTCAATGTCGATTTTTCATCATTTTCCAAGTCATTGTCCCAAGTAAACAAGTCTTCTGTAAAAGCATTGAAATATAAAGTGTCACCACCATTTTTTTCTTTTTACCTTTATTCTTAAATGCCATTGACAAACGAGTCTTGCCAGTACCATTATAGGTATACAGCAAGACATTGTCAGACGAATTAAGAACGTCTCTTAATGTGTCAGCAATTTTGTCTATTGTCTTGAAAGGTATTATTTTGTTGTTTCTTTATCCATATCTATGCTTTTTATTTAAACTGTTGAAATAGCTGTTGCATCAAACCACGCTTGTGCTTCTGAAAGATTACAAGTTTTTGTTTTGTACTATCTATTAAATCATCAATTGAGGTGAAGATTCAGCAATTTCTTTCTGTTCTTCTATTGATGGTAGAGATACGGACAGTCGTTTAAATCCATTCATGTCAACTGACCCAAAACCTCCTGCATTTGTATGCTGTTTACACCACTCGTCAATGATATACATATAATAGTAAAAATACTTCATATCTATTTGTGTATCAAACGATTTACGTTTTGTTAAAAACGTAAATTGTTGATTCGCAAGCGAATCAACAATTATCAGTGCGTGTTCGCCAATTGTAGCCGTTGTAGCAACAATGATAGAGTTAGCAGGAAACAGACCTTTCCCTTTAACAGCCTCTTTCGTTATATGTTGGATTGAATCAGAAAGTATATGTCCGTGTTCTCTTATATCTTCCATTCTAAACCAAGGTATAGTACCGTTTTCCCAGAATTTAGGATTTGATTTAGAGGGGTATAACCATTCCTTATTTTAAACATTTCTTCCATAGAATAGGGACTCCACTTCTTTGATTTCCCAAATTTTTGGTAAACGCTTCCTGAGGCATAATTTTCCTAATGCAGGAAGTAATTGTTGCATCAACCCTTTCTTGTGTGCTTGTAATATTTCAATCTTCTCTTGCGTTGCGTTGATATAATCGTCAAGGGAAGAGAGGCAGTTTGCTATTTTCTTTTGTTCGCTAATGGGAGGATATGGAATCCTAATATCACGAATGGAGTTAAAAGAAATACTATATATTTTAGTACCAACTGCTTTAATTTCCAATTGGCGCTTTTACATAGTGGCTTTGAAATAAATAAGCTTTGAATTTTTTTCCGTAAAATAGTGCTTTTTCTCTTAATAAAATCGTATGTAACCCACTGATAGCTCTATGTCCATTTGTATTTAAAATTCTATACATTTACCAACTCCTACATAATCCTCTCAAAGATCTGCCAAAATAATATCTCCATCTTTTAAATAGATATAATGTTTTCTTTGTTCTTCTGATATATGAGGAAGTTGAGAGGTTGTTAAATCTAAGAAAGTATTATATTTGGTATGTATATCACCATAATGAATATAACCAATAGTCCCTTTGTCTTTGAGTTGCATACGAGAATATAGAAGCAGTTGGGAATGAACAGAATAGGACCTCGATACATTCTACATTCCATCTTTTTCCGCCCTGCAACTGGGGGAAAACGGAGATTAGGTATATGTTTTATTCTTCTTGTCATACTTTTATTTCTTTTCGTCGTATGCTGACAAGCCTGAGATTTCCTGCCCAGCGGATAGTCGTTTCAGTAATGGGGTAACATCTTCCATTAATGCTAATTCTTTTCTTCGTTCTGTCTCGCCAACCAAGATTAAGCGGAGCAAGCAAGTCGTTCAGTTTCTCGCCATCAAATATTTTACGGTCGATAATCTCGTTTACGAATGCTTCCAATGCTTTTGGCACTAATATTATGTTTGTCTGCTATCGTAAGCAACTCTTTGGCATATTTCTCCGTTTTAAATATTTTCGTATTCCTCTTTTTATCTGCTTGGCAGTTTTTCCGTTTACACCTTCTTTTAAACTGTTGAGGTAAGCAATGATGTCATCACGCTCTTCCAATAAGTTTGAACTTGACTTTATAAGGCTTATGATTTGCTCCTTTGTCATCTTTCTGCTTGAAGTTGTACCACCCGAAAATCTTGCTATCAGTTCCATTATATAGTCATAGTCTATCAAGGCAGAGGCAAAAAAGAACAAATTCAAAGTCGACGTTCTCTATTTGGGGATTCTCCTTCTCTTGTCCTATCCTGTTGCTTTTTTTGAGTCGCTTTGCAGTTTCAAGATAGGCACCTCAGGAGCCTCGCAGACTGTCTTCGTTGAGCATATTATCAATGGCGGTACGCTCTTCCTCACTAATATCCGTATATTGGTCAAGCTGTGTTCGATAGCGTTGTACTTCCTTGAAAGCAATTTACAAACCCAATACGTGCATCGTCTCCTTGCAAATTATAAACATCTTCGGGCTTGCATTCCAAATCCTGCGAATGCATAAAAGTCTTTCAAATTCGTAACTGCTACCTTGTATTTCTGCACGATTGTGCGGGCTGGATCAACAAGCCAAATTGTTCTTGGCTTATCTACATCCACACCAGAGAATCTGGCAATCGCTATGTCCACAGCCTCTTGCTGTCCTCTGAAATCAAGAATATTACCGTATGGCTTGGTATCATTCAAGATACGGTTTGTTCTTGAAAAGGCTTGTATCAGATTATGATACTTCAAATTCTTATCAACATACAAAGTGTTCAGGTATTTAGAATCAAAACCAGTTAAAAGCATATCCACAACAATAGTAATATCTATTTTTATTCTTGTGTGGATAGTCTTTATTGCTATATTGCTGGTCTTTTTATTCGCTTCTGCACATCTTGATAGTATGCGTCGAATTCGTTGATGGTAAAATGAGCCCCAAACTGTCGTTCATAGTCCTTTAAGATTTCTTGCAAAGCTCGCTTCTTCTTTTCAGGCTCAACCGTATTGTCTTGTCTTTCTTGTGCCAAATCCTCCTGCATCTGCATAATATCTTTGTTGCCCTCTGCAGGCGGAGTAAAGACACACGCAATGTTTAATGGTTCACAATCTGTTTTTGCTTTTTGAGCCTTTTTGAACAAATGATAATACTCTATTGCATCATTAATGGAGGATGTAGCAAGAAAAGCGTTGAAACGTCTGCCATTGGTTTGCAGCATCGTGCTTAGACAGGATAGTCTCTACAATGGCTTGTTTCTTTACGGTTCCCTCAGCTGTTATATCCTTTTTTTCATCGGGTTTAAAATAGTCCACATGAAATCGAAGAACATTCTTATCTTCAATGGCATGGGTAATGGTATAGGTATGCAATTCGTTTTCAAATACATCCTTGGTAGTCATATAAGTCCCCTGCTCGTTATTATATTGGATATAGACCGCATTCTCTTCAAAAAAATCGGTGTTCCTGTAAATCCGAATAATTGTGCATTGGGGAAAAATTCCTTAATGGCTTTATGGTTTTCTTTGAACTGGGAACGATGACATTCGTCGAAGATAAAAACCAAATGCTTATTCTTCAATGGCAATAGTCTTTCCTTGTAATTCTGCTTGGTATTTGAGTTCAGGGCAATGCCTAATTTCTGAATGGTTGTAACAATCACCTTATCTGCATAATCGTCAGACTCAATCGTTGTACAAGAGATTCTGTATTTGTATTTTCCTCTACACAATTCTCTTGAAACTTGTTAAACTCCTCACGAGTCTGTCTATCAAGGTCTTTTCTGTCGACAACAAACAGACACTTTACTATTTCTCTGTTTTCCTTTAACAATGTCGATGCTTTGAATGAAGTGAGGGTCTTGCCACTACCTGTTGTATGCCATATATAACCGTTTCCTCTATTTTCTTCAACACTACTCATAATAGCCTTTACAGCATAAATCTGATAAGGTCGCATGATGAGTAGTTTCTGTTCGCTGGCAACCAATACCATATATCGGCTAATCATTTCTCCCAATTTACATTTGGGGAGAAACTCATCCGTAAAAAGCATCAAGGTTTGTAATCTTATGATTGTCCTTATCTGCCCAATAATATACAGGGAGAAACTGCTCATCAGCATTAAAGTTGAAATATTGACTGTTGTTATTGGTAAAAATAACAAGTGTGCGTCTGATTACTTACTATAAATAATGTATAAAAGCATAGTAACGAATTAGTAAATCCGTTCCCTATGTCATTCTTGTAATCTACAATCTGTTGCATTGCTCGACGTGGACTTACTTCCAAGGTCTTCAGTTCTATCTGAACGAGCGGAAGTCCATTAACCAACAGAATCACATCATATCGCTGAAAGCTGTTCTTGGTGTTTATTCTTAGTTGATTGACAACCTCATATTCGTTTTTGCACCAATCCCTAATATTGACCAAACTATATTGCAACGGTGTACCATCTTCTCGGATGAAAGTATTCACCTCTCTCAACTTCTTGGAAGCTACATAAACATCGCTGTTGATAATATCTTCAAGCAATCTATTGTATTCTGCATCCGAAAGATGAACTCTGTTGAGTTGTTCAAACTTCTGTCTGAAATTCTGTTCAAGAGCTTCCTTTATCATGAATATCCTCACGATAAGTATAATTTAAAACCTATAAGTCGTTTTATAAGGTTTTCTTCTATTTGTTTCTCTGTATACATCGAGTGACTTTTTTTAGTTATTATAATCCATGATTCCAATTGTAGTATTGCAAGCACTCTATACTATCAGATCCTAGTTTTTTTCAGAAAGCAAGCCATGTTTACCTAATGCCTCTCTTGATAAGTACCTCGTTAATTCTATCGGTTGGATTTTTCCACAAATACTATGTGATTATCTGCAAATATAGTAAATACTCTTATATAAAGAATATGATAAACAGGACAACAGGGCAAGCACAGCAATTTGGGCGTCGCTAGGCTGTAAGCTTTGTAGAGTGTGCGCACATAAAATTGTGCTTGCCTTTACCTAAACTCAAAACCTCGGCGAAGTCTGTACAAACTACGGCTGAAGTTTGTGCAGACTACAGCTGAAGTCTCCAGAAAGTACTACGTACTTACAAATTTTAAGTACGCGCACTCATTGAAATAAGTACACGTAAACACTTTTAGTAAGTACGCGTACTTACTGAAACGAGTACGACGTACTGACATTGCTTTTTGAACTTGTCGCAAAAAGAGCCACATAGGGGCTTGTTTTTGCTTATTACAGGGGTATCGTGCCTACGGCACTCATAATGCGCCTTAATTTTTGATGCGCTTACGCTTGTTCACAAAGCTGGACAAGCGTACACTTTTCAATTTAAATAATTACCTTTGCGAAACCACCTATGTAAGGTGATTACAAAAAAACCTATGTTAGGTTATAATTTTTTTCAGTCTAACAATTATGATGAATTTAGATATTAAGAGCAAGGTCTCTAAGCAAGGCAATCGGGCTGGACAGACCCTCTATTATGCCTATCCGAGCAAGCGGGAGAAATTATCTCTCGAACAAGTTCTTGAGCGTACAGAATCTACTTGCTCCTCTCTCGTGTAGATATAGAAACGGCCCTAAGAGCCTTTGCCGAGGTTGTATGCACGAGTTTAGAAGAAGGCATTGGAGTAGATTTGGGAGAGATGGGCACGCTCATGCCCTTTGCCCAAGGCAAACTTATGAATAGCCCCGAAGAGGTTACCCAAGAGACACTCCAACCAGCAAAAAGTTATCATACACCCCAAAAAGAATATACGGACGGCTCTTTTCTCGCATTAAGTATCACATTAACAAAAGCACAAGAATAGTCTACATTCTATGAATATTAAAAAGTATTTATCCCTACCACTGAGTAGCCTTTTGTCTGACTTGCTGCCTGATTACTCCGGCACAAGTGAAGGCTCAGAGAGTCTTAAGTTTGGATTCATGCAGGACACTCGCTAAAGAATACAGCCGTAGCCTGCAACAAAAAAATCAAGATATCTTAGCGGCTGAAGCCCAGCGCAAGGATGTATTCACGAAATTCTTCCCTCAGGTAGCTGCAAGAGGTCTGTACCTACACATGGAGAAAGAATTTAAACTTATTGATTGGTCTCAACCATTAGGTTCATTCAATTTTATTATCCCCAACAAATTAAGGGATTTAGGTACAGTGGACCTGCGCAATGTGTGGGTTGGGAATGTTACCGCTATACAACCTCTATATATGGGAGGAAAAAAATTGTATCGGGCTACAAGATGGCTGGCATGGCTGAGCGATTACAGCACGAGTTGAAACAAACAGCGGTCACCGAAGTAGAGAGCAAAGTCGATGAAACCTATTGGCAGGTCGTATCCTTAGCAAGCAAAGAGAAACTCATCAAGCAACTGCTTACCCTCCTTAAGCAAACCAATAAGGATGTCTATGCTGCCATTGCAGCGGGCATGGCTACAAAAAGCAGATGGCCTTACGATACGCACCAAACTCAGTGAAGCGGAGGTTAAGCTGAGCCAAGTAGAGAACGGACTCGAACTTAGCAAGATGCTTTTTAGCTGATTTATGTGGTCTAGGTGAAAGCAATACATTCACGCTAGAAGACGAAGGTAGTATGGACAGTCCTCTACTTAATACCTCAAACAAGCAAGATGAACAAAGCCTTGCAGAGGCCGTAGAGCGTCGCAGTGAAATACGTTCGCTACGTTTGGTAGACAGCATTTACGCTAAACACGTCAGCATGGAGACAGCTAGTCTATCCCCCAAGTTATATGGATTTGCAAGCTACTCTATGACCAATCCTAATAGTTTCAATGGAACCAAGAAAAACATTTGGCGGACAGTATTATCTAGGGCTTATGATGGAAGTGCCTATATCAGACCTCTTCTCAGGCACATATAAGCGTAGGCAGGCACAAGCCGAGCATAGAGCCAAACAGATAGAGCTCAGTGATGCACGCAGTAAGATTACTTTACAGATGAAGCAGGCTATCCGCACGACAGAAGATGCCCACAAGGCTTATGCCTCTGCTCTTAAGGCTGTGGAGATGGCTAAAGAAAATATGCGATATGCCGAGATTGGTTACAAAGAGGGCGTTATCCCATTGCTCAACTACACCATGGCACAGACAGCATGGATGAGCGCACAAGACAATCTAATAGATACTCAAATCAAGGTTAGACTTAGCGAAAGCAAACTCAAGAATATTTTTAGCACTATAAGGCAATTATCATATTATGAATACTGAAAACAACAATACCGCACAAGCAACAAACAGTACTAAAAAGTATCATTCTAGGCATAGGGATTATAGCTATCCTTATGGTCCTTATCGCTAGTGCTGGATTTATCTTCTTTGGAGAAAAAGAAGACATTATCACAGGACAAGTAGAAGTAGATGAGATACGCATAGCGGGGAAAGTGCCCGGACGTATAGCCGAGTTCCTTGTAGAAGAAGGGCAAAGCGTCAAGGAGGGCGACACCTTAGTACGTATCTATTCACCCTGAAGTACTTGCCAAGCTAGAGCAAGCCGAAGCCGCTAAGGCTGCTGCCGAAGCTCAAAACCAAAAAGGCTATCGCAGGAGCAAGAAAAGAGCAGAAAGAAGGTGCTTACGAACTATGGCAAAAAAAGCCAAAGCAGGCCTAGAGGTCGCTGAGAAGAGTTTTGCTCGTGTAGAGAGACTATTCAAAGAAGGGGTCGTACCAGCACAAAAAAATATGATGAGGTTCTAGCCCAATTAAAAGCTATGCAAGCTACCGAACGTGCAGCACGTAGTCAGTACGATATGGCTATCAACGGAGCTCAGCGTGAGGATAAGATGGCAGCACAAGCCTTGGTTGCTCGTGCTTCAGGCGCAATATCTGAGGTAGACGCCTATATGAAGGAGTCTGCTCTACTCGCTCCTTCGGCTGGCACAGTATCAGAGATATTCCCTCACAAAGGAGAGCTTGTAGGGACAGGAGCTCCCATTATGAACATCGCCGACTACACGGCTACTCGCGTCCTATGTGCAGTGAGAGAGGATAAGCTAGCAAAGATTAAACATGGCTCTAAGCTCAAAGCGACTGTTCCTGCTCTCGGAGATAAGGCTATTGAATTATCTGTAGTTAAGATGAAAGACATGGGAAGCTACGCTACATGGAAGGCAACTAAGCCTCGTGATGAGCACGACCTACGTACCTTCGAACTTACCCTAAAGCCCACTACTAGCATCGAAGGCTTACTCCCTGGTATGACTGTAGTCCTAGATAAAGGTCAATTATAACGATGACTAACTCAAAGAAAGGTCTACTAGCAACCCTTAGGAGAGAGCTTGCCTATATAGCAAGACGACCTATTTACCTATTTGCCTCAATAGGTGCTCCATTGCTGGTTGCCACCCTCTTACTCTATATGATGGGGGAGTGGCCTGCCTAGCAATATGCCCGTTGCCGTAGTAGACGAAGACCATACCTCCACTTCACGCGCACTTATTCGTAGCCTTGATGCCTTTCAAAGCTCGGAGGTAGTGCTTTCAAGCCGAATCTATGCCTGGAGCTCTTGCGGCTATGCGTTCAGGAGATGTCTACGGCATTTTGCATATACCTAAAAGGCTTGCAGGCTCATGCTGGTTCATCTCGCTCAACCCAAATTGCACTATTACACCAATAGTGCTTACCTCATGGCTGGTAGTTTTGTCTTCAAAGATATGAAGATGTTATCAGAGCTTGCATCCGCTAAGGTGGGGTTACAAGTAGGACAAGCAAAAGGCGTAAGTATGGAGCGTATTATGGGTTCGGTACAGCCTATTAGCATCAAATCTACGGTTATGAGTAACCCATGGCTGAACTATTCAGCCTATCTGCTTACGGTCATACTCCCCGGTATTATACAGCTGATGGTCTTCCTACTCACATCGTATAGCATAGGTGTAGAGATTAAAAGGAATACAGCGCATACTTGGCTAGAAACGGCTAATGGTTCAATAGCTACGGCTCTTATCGGCAAACTATTACCGCAGACGCTCCTATTTCTAGTCAGCGGACTGAGCATTCAGGCTCTACTATACGGCTGGATGGGTTACCCTCTACAATCAGGTTGGGGACCTATGGGCTTAGCTATCTTACTACTTATCCTTGCAGGACAAGTTATGGGCATAATATTTATTGCCCTTATTCCTATCGTGCGTATGGCGATGAGTGTGGGTAGTCTTATCGGCATGATTTCGTTCTCTATCTCAGGTATGAGCCTCCCCGTCAGCTCTATGCTCCCTAGCGTGCAAGCCTTGGCATATATCTTCCCACTACGCTACTATTATCAGATTGGGATTAACCAAGCCTTACTAGGAGCCCCATGGAGCGAGTCTGTGGGCTATTATTTAGGTTTACTCTGCTTCGCTTTGCCTGCTATCGTGTTATTACCAAGGCTAAAGCGACACCTTTTTAACTATTGATTATATCGCCTAATATGAGCTTACTAACATCTATTAAGCTAAGGTTATCAGACTTATACTCCATTTGTATCAATGAATTTCGGAGTATCTTCTCTGATAGTGGTGCTATACTATTCTTTCTTGTAGTCCCCTTCGTCTACCCATTTCTGTATTCAGCACTCTATGGCAATGAAGGCATACGAGAAGCTCCTTTAGTGGTGGTAGACTACAATCAGTCTAGCTTATCTCGTGAGTTTATCAGACGAGTAGATGCTTCTCCCGATGTGCGTATCATTGCTCAGCCTAGCAACGAATCTGAAGCTTATCAAGCCATTGCCCAAGAGCAAGCTTATGGGATTTTAATCATTCCCAAAGACTTTAATAAAAATCTTGCGCAAGGAGTACAAGCGACAATAGACTTGCATACGACTTTTGCAGCGACACTCTACTATAAAGCCTACTCACTCGCAACGACAGAGGTTGCTCTCTCTATGGGTAGAGAGATTGAGCGAGCACGTAATTATGGAGCAAGTGCCGAAGCCTCTCGTATATCTGTGCGCCCTATTGATAGCGAATGGATAGCTCCCTACAATCCTCAAAGTGGATTTCAGGGCCTCCTCCTACCGGGTGTATTAGTTCTGATTATACAGCAAACACTGCTATTAGGTATATCTATGGTTGCAGGTACTCAGCGCGAAAAAGGTAGCTTAGTTGCACCCCGCTTACAAATAGGAGGACATCAAGCAAGTATCATGCGTATGCTCTTGGGCAAGTCCCTGTGCTACTTCATCACATATACTACGAGTAGCCTTTTTGTTTTGGTCATAGCTCCTAGGATATTCGGTCTACCTCAGTTAACGAATATCACTAGTTACTTTGCTCTATTAGTGCCGATGTTGCTTGCGATGATATTCTTTGCTTTCTTCTGGAGCCTGATTACAAGGCACAGAGAACAATCAATGATTCTATGGGTCTTCACCTCTGTGCCGTTCCTATTCCTATCAGGCTTGTCATGGCCATGGTCAGCAATACCGGCACCACTGAAAGCTCTTGCCTATCTTTTACCCTCAACTCCAGGGATACAAGCTTTCATCTCCATCAACAGCATGGGAGCTCAGATACACGAAGTGCTACCACAATATACAGCCCTTTGGATACAAGCACTCGTTTACTTCCTCTTGGCATCTCTAACTTATGCCTATATGCTTAGGCGCCAAGAAAAGCGATAATAAGAGCATTGCATTGTGCGGCACTCGCTACGTTATTTTTCGACATTCAGGCTTGGTCATTTACAAGAGTAAACTCCCTGCGCCTTCAGTCTCAATGCCTTGCGATTACCGCATTCTGCAAAGCTCCCACAAAAAGAAACAAATGGCGAAGCAAAAATTAGATTTTGCTTCGCCTCTTGTTTTAGGAGCTCTTAATGCGCAAGATAAGAAAAAAACAGCCTCTATTTTAAGGACTCTATAAGATAGACCCTATGAGTTTGTGGAGGAGGATTGGTAGGCCATACTTATCTAGTTCGCTCATAGGAACACACTGATAACGGTCGCCATGATAGGACGAGAGCCTTAAGCCGATATAGCTTCGCATGCAACAAGCGATGGGTCAAACGATGCTGTTTCTCTTGAGGAACAACAGATGTAAATGTTACGTCTGTAAGTGACGACATCAATTCTTGATACTCATCAGACTTGCTTAACTCCTCCCAAGATGTATCTACCAGCGTTTCAAGCAAAGGAAACTGATACAGTCCTTGCCATATATCACCCGCAGGACGACGCTCCAACAAGATTGTCCCATCAAATAACTCAATCAAAAAGAAAGATAGGTAACGATTGGTGACCTTTATCTTACCTTGCTTAACTGGATACTGAAAGCATTGAACCCTCGGCATAACTCTGACAATAAACCGACACTGGACAAAAACAAGCAATCAGGTTTGCGAGGTGTACAAACCAATGCGCCAAGCTCAATCATCGCTTGATTATGCAAGCCGGGGGCTCCTGACTGAGTAACTCTGTCGCTAAAGCCCGAAAAATGCTTCTGCCCTTGTGGAGTATCTATCGGCGTAGCATCAGCACACAAACGGCTTAGTACACGATAGACATTACCATCAACAGCTGCATAAGGCTTATTGAAAAGCAAACGAAAGGATAGCGGCCTGCGTATAAGGACCAACACCGGGCAGACGTTTGACATCTTCTAAGGTACTTGGGAAGACACCTCCAAACTCAGACATCACCATCTGAGCCGCTTTAAGCAAATTGCGCCCTCGTGAGTAATAACCTAAGCCCTGCCATGCTCGAAGCACCTCATCTTCACTTGCCGATGCTAAGTCCGCAATCGTAGGGAATAGGTCCAAAAAACTTATGGTAATAGCTCATGCCCTGCACGACCTGCGTTTGCTGCAGAATAACCTCACTCAGCCAAATAGCATAAGGATTATTGGTTTCTCGCCAAGGCAAAGCACGAGCATGCTCGCCAAACCATTGGGCAAGACGAGCATGCAAAGCTACACTTGTAGCCGAATCAAAATATATTAACTCTTCTGAGTTAGTCATTATGGGCTTTTAGAATCTCATCTACCTTAGACCTCCAGTCCTCTCCGTTCTTCGGACAATAAGTTAGGAAGCCCAGTTCAGCAGCCATATTTACATTATTTTGACCATCATCGAGGAAGAGCGTTTCACTAGGAACCATACCCGTCTTCTCTACCATCAGGTCGAAAATGCCTCTATTAGGCTTAACCATACCCATCTCACAGCTAGCAAACTTATAATCGCAATAACTACTTAGTTTACGACCATTAGGCAAAAATCTATCACTCTCGCCATACTCCATCACATAAGGATTGGTATTACTCAAGATGTAGATATTATACTTATCACGAAGCTGTATCGATGTAATCAAACTTATAGTCGCACACCTCTAGCAAGCAGCCCCATATAAGCATGGCTAAGCTCTTCATGCGTCAGCTGCTTACCAGCCAACTCGCTTAAAAGCATCTCTAAACTCGTCTTTCGTCATGCGACCATCTTCAACCATCAAAAAAGTAACCACTCTGCAAATAAGGGTCAAGCATCTCCTCTACACGAGGGTACACCAAGAGCCTTAAAAACGTCTTAAGGCTCATCTTTATCAAGGTGAATAAGGACACCACCTAAGTCAAATACTATATTCTTTATCATTGTTATTTATTTTAATTACTGATGGTTAGCTTACGCTCAACCTCATGATAGAAAGCTTTTATACTTCCTTTAACGGACTTCGCCCGCTACCTGAGAGTACAGCCCCACTACCGCTTAGGACGTCATACTTAGTTTGACACTTAGGGCAACGTACATTCAGAGGGTCATGCCCAACAATCCGAATGATAGGGCTATTTTTCGACAGGACAAGATAAGTCGTATGCATAAAACTGATTAGGCAAAAGACCATGTACAATCAGCACCCCTGCATAACCAATAGCCGAAGTCTCTGTAGGAGGCTCAACAATAGTTACCGCTCCCGTAGGCTCCAACAATGCACGATAGGACTGAGCCTGAAGAGGCAAATTAAGCCATACAGACCTTAGTGGGGTATTCTGTTCATGACCTTCCTTATCGCAGGCAAAGATACCGACTAAAGCTGCAAGCGACAGAGCAAGTCCTCGAAAAATAGCACATTCAGAATACTACTTTACTGGCAAAAATCTCTATCCAGTAGCCGTCAGGGTCTGTGATGAAGTACAGTCCCATATCGTGATTTTCGTAGGCGATACAGCCCATCTCTCTGTGATACTCACGTGTAGCCGCATAATCACCTGGCACACGCACGCAAAGATGATACTCGCACTCACCTAAATTATAAGCCTCTGTACGGTCTCTTAACCATGTTAGTTCTAGAGTAAAATGCCCTCTGTATCACCTAAGTAAACCAATATAAACGATTCGTCACTAGCCACCTTACGACGTACTTCTTTAAGACCTAGAGCCTTCTCATAGAAGGCTAGGCTCTTCTCTAAGTCAAGAACATTAAAGTTAAAGTGGTCAAATCTTGCTTTTTATTTCCATGTTAATTTTATTTGATAAAAAAAGGTTATAGCGAAAAAGAGGAGGTGCTTCTATTCAATCCGAATAAACACCTCCTCTAGTGAGATTTTGGGATGCAAAACTGCATCAAATTGCGTTTAGCTCTATTATTTTCCTGCAGGTGCAGTCGCTGGTGCAGTAGGAGCAGCAGGCGTCGTTGCTGGAGCTGTTGGAGCTTGTGTACCTCCTAGTGCTGGCATCTTCGCAGAAGAAGCAGCCTTTTGCTCAATAGCCTTATTTAGTTCAGAGCTTTCGCTGTGACCTGCACCAAGGAAGCCTGTATAAGCGATGCTAAGTACCATGATTGTACCCATCAAATACCAAGTAGCCTTCTCGATACCATCAGTAGCCTTACGCACACCCATGATATTATTGGCTGAGCTAAAGCCCGAAGCAAGACCTCCACCTTTAGACTTCTGTACAATCACGACAAGCACAAGAGCTATTGACGCAAGTACAAGGAGAATGGAAATTAACGTTGTCATTATACTATTTCTTTTCTATATTACTATTTACTAATCGCTCTAAGTAGCGTATTTGCTCTGCAAAGTAACGATTTTTTTGAGGATATTGCAAATAAAGTGAGTTAATTATGCTCAACGCACGCTCATATTTGCCCTGCTGAATATATATTTTAGCGAGCGTTTCCGTGAATAATTCAGAGTCTTTGGCGACAGCATCTTCACCTGCGATTTGCACTTCCTCAGACGATGAATTCAGTTCTGATGTTAGCTCTACCAAACTATCAGTCTTATCCTCTTCGGCAAAAATACTCTTTCCCTTCAGGTCTATCAAAATGTAACTCCGTAGGCAAATCTTCGCCTGCCGAACGGGCATCCATCAAGAAAGAGTCAATCAAATCAAAATCATCTTGCCCCTTAGCCTCTTGAGCGAGGTTTTCATCTTGACTACCGCTCTTAGAGAGGAGCTGAAACAGCTGTTCGCGATGAGGCAAATAAGCGACATAACGCTTGAGCTCTGCACTATAACGGACATCTTCTGTCTTGGCTAAGCCTACATAGATATAAGAATACGAAGCTAGCGCAGTACGGATAAGAGGCTATTAGGCTCTCTAATGCAGGGAGATGAGCAGCCTCTATGAGTTGAGGCTCTCGAAGTAGTTGATATAAATCTTGTTTATTCATCTATCAAGAGTACAAAGCCTATTCGGTCAAGACCTTTACCAGTTCTCTACCGTTGCATTAAATATCTGCTTAGTTAGGTCTTCAGTAATCTCTGCGAGCAACTGGTCCTGAACGGCATTAAACTGCTGGTCCCTGCGGAAATCCCTATAAGCCGTAAAACTACGATCAAAGCTCTCTTTCGGATTAACTCTATTGGTGTACTTTACCTGCATCGTTACGGTAAACTTAGTACGGTCGGCAAAGTTATCCTGCCCGACAGAAGCCGTTGATAAATCATAGCCCGTAATCGTACACTCAAGTTCCAAATCCGCCTCTCCTCTTCTCTGTGCTAGACGAGTACGGCTTGTATACATATCCTTAAAGAGCTTCTGTAAAACTTGCCGCAAAACGAGGATAAACAATAGCGGCTCTATTGGTTACATCCGAGATGGCAATACTCTTAATCTGTGTATAATCTATCGTCCCGCCATTGAAGCGATAGCTGATGCTACACCCGGTAAGGGTTAGCAAAGCTACGACAACGAGCAAGAGAGATTTATTATAAATCCAAGTCATATTCTTTTATCTTACGGTAGAGCGTTCTTTCGCTTATCTTAAGTTCTTCTGCCGCAGGCTTACGCCTACCGCCATAACGCTGTAGAGCCTGCACAATCATTTGTCGCTCCACCTCTTCAAGGCTACGAGCAGCTGTCGTAGTAGGTTCAACTTCCATGACTTCCACATCTTCGGCATGATAGCTACGTTCAGAGGCTTGAGGCAGGGTAATAGCCGAGTTATGTGTTAAAGCTGTATGATTACTCCCGAGTAAATTATCATGCTTATCGGTAGTCACGATACCAGCTGTAGACATAGGCGATGCGGTATGATGTCCCTTCATCATCGAGCCTACAAGTCCTCTAAGTTCGGTAATTTCATTACGCATCTCCATAAGCATATTGACAAAAACTCCTGACTCCCCTGAGAGTTTGCACCCGAAGACGAGAAAGAGTCATTTGTATCTTGCACTTGACTCCTTAGCGCAGGACGATAGTCTGCATTAAGAGCTTGGGGCAAGTACTCTCTCAGCGTATCAGCCGTAACCATACGCTGCTCCTCTAGTACGCTAATGCGGTCTGCTAGATTGCGAAGCTCACGTATATTACCAGGCCAATAATAGTGTTCGAGTAGGCGCACAGCTTCTGGCTCAAGCCTTAGGGTAGGCATGTGATACTTTTTCCGCAGCTTGAGAAGCAAAATATCTGAATAATAAACCCTATATCCTCCGAACGTCTGCGTAAGGGTGGCAGTTCGATAGGCACGGTATTAAGGCGGAAAAAGCAAGTCCTCTCTGAAACGACCTCTGTCCACAGCCTCCTGCATATTGACGTTCGTTGCGGCTACAATGCGCACATCAGTCTTTACCGGTGTGCTTGCTCCCACTGGGATAAACTCTCCGGTTTCAAGGACACGCAGTAGGCGTGCTTGTGTAGCTAAAGGCAACTCCCCCACTTCATCGAGGAAAATCGTGCCGCCATTAGCTTCTTGGAAATAGCCCTTGCGGTCATTCAATGCACCTGTAAACGAGCCTTTGACATGACCAAATAGCTCGGAGTCTATTGTACCCTCAGGGATAGCACCACAGTTTACAGCGATATAAGGACCATGCTTACGTATGCTATTTTGGTGTATTATCTTAGGAAAGCTCTCCTTACCGACACCACTCTCACCGACTATCAGTACAGACATATCTGTCGGAGCCACTTGTAGGGCGACTTTTATAGCGTGCGTCAGTAATGGGCTATTGCCTATTATGCCAAATCTTTGCTTTACGGCTTGTATATCAACACTCATACTGCTCTATAAACAAGTCTATTTGTCGTCTTGTTTCATCAAGTCCCGTGTACACACCCTCTGTAACAGGGGTCAAAGGTAAGCGCAAAACGTTGTGCTTTATTATATTCTGCAAATAGAGTAAGGCCTTGATACCACTAGGATTACCATTCTCAAAGAGCAAGCGATAAGCATCTCTTAGTTGATCATGAATAACGCCTGCATCATTATGATGCCCCTGCATACTTAGGTGTATTAGCTTCGTGAAGAGCTTAGGATAAGCATTACCTATAACCGAGATAACTCCACAAGCACCATTGCGGATAAAAGTCTATCGAGAGATTATCATCGCCAGAGAGGATACTAAAGTCGGCTCTATCTACGAGCTTATGAATGGCCTCCACTTGTGCGACGTAGCCTGATGCTTCTTTAATGCCAATGATGTTAGGTATTTCAGCCAATTTAGCCACCACTGTGGGAGTTACATTAACGACGACACGACCAGGCACATTATAAATAACTATTGGCAACTTACTGCACTTAGCCAAATGCTTGAAATGCTCATAAATACCTTCTTGGCTCGGCTTATTGTAGTAAGGAGCGACAGAAACACGCCCGAAAGCCCCGTTGTATCCAACTCAGCTAAACGCTCACCCACTTCCATAGTATTGTTGCCTCCTAACCCTATCATAATAGGTATACGTCCGCCCACTGTCTGAACGACAAAAAGATGTTACAGCATTACGTTCATCACGAGAGACAAGGGGACTCCCCGTAGTCCCATGTACTACGACGAAATCAGCACCACCTGAAATAATATGCTCTAGTAAAGTATGTAAACTCATATAGTCTACAGACCCATCTGCTTGAAATGGCGTAATCAAAGCAACGCCCATACCCTCAAAAAAGGCGAATTGGTTGTGTCATATTAACATTCGTATAAGCTGAGACAAAAAGCATCTTCTCATTCAATAGTTACAAAGATACAGAATATGCTACATTCTGAAACTATTACAAAAGACTCATACAGACAAGCGCATCAAAATCTAGAATCCCTAAACTTCGGTATATGAGTGCCGCAGGTGAAGTGCCCCCGAATGTTTTTTTGTCTAGCTTTTTAGGGGCTCATATTATAGTGGTCGGTGGGAGCAGTGGCGCAAGTGGCGGAGGCGGTCGCTTCGCTCTACGGTCGCACCTGTGACTTTAGCCGCCATTCCTTTTTGGTAGATATGCAGGGGTGACCAAATCATTTGGCTATCTTCTCAAATTCATACTTCCCTCCGACTATAGAACGACGTTTCTCTATTTGGCTAGATATCATCTTCTTTATCTCTTCGTCTTTTTGTTTCGGAGAGCAAAAGTTCCAATGCACACAGACTCTCGGGTTGTGGTTGAGCCCCGATAGCATAGATAATATTTTGAAGGTATGAATGCTTTATTACGCTGTCTTGTGAGATATACAGAGGAATAGATCTTGTCGCCTGAATCAAGATCATGATATTCTCAATATTATTATTCCATTTTAACTGAAATAAGCGAACTATGTCTTCGTGAGAATCATGGAAATTTAGTACCAATAGATCTCGCATTGAGCTTCTCATTCGCACTATTATATAGGGTCGAGAATAAAGCCAACTAATATGACACTCCTAGTTATATCTAGAGAGGCGATCTTTTCTAAAGAACAAATAGCGAGATTGAAGTTCTGCACATTTACGTAATTTCTTAGTTCTTCCTTTTCCTGTTCACGTGTAATCTGCCCAGCATAATATCGCTTCACAATATCATCTATCCTGTATGCAATCATTGCCGATAAATCTGCTTTTATGAATTTATATTCCAAAAATATTATCGTTAACGATTTCTAGCGCCTTACCTCGACCAAGTGCAATATTTACTTGACCATTCTCTAGCTTAAATCTCGCATTCTCTAGCAACCAAGGTGACTTGTCTGCCTTTAATAAGGGATGCTGTACTAATATCCCAACATGGTTACGTTCTGCGATTCCAAATTCCTCTAAATTTCTTATTGTCCCTCTTTTCACTTTAAACTGCACAAGTACTCCCTCATAACTTTCTGAGAACAACATTGTAGAAGATGTAGTGGTTTCTCTTGTTCGTGGTATTCGGTTTGTTTTGACTAGTTCCTCATAATGCTCCTTAGACGTAGTTATATAAAAATACTTCTCCATTCTCATAGACTTCATAAGCTCCTATTTTTTTGTTACAAATGGACCTAAGTCTAGTTCGAGACAAACTTGGATGTCTGCCCTTTGGGGATCTGGCGTATCCATAACTTTGCGATATTGTTCTCTACATCTAGCCCTTTTGGCTTTTTTTCATAAAAGTCGTTTTGTCGTTTTAACTAGATTAACTCGTCTAATGACTCGTATATCCCCTCATATACTGCAGGATAAAGCCACATAGACTACAAGCATATCATTCTTCTTCATACTTCCGCACTCCTAGTAATGCGATCATAGTTTCAGGTCCTCTTGAATTATCGCCAGGAAGAAGTCCAAAGTAGAATACGTACTTACACATTACAACAACAAATGGCGTTACCATAGTATCTGCTATTTCTGTTCTATAGGATATATACCCCGTTTTGTTATATATGTGCCTTTTTAGAAACCCTAGTTTGTTCGCAACGGACTCTATTTCTTTTAATGGGATTCCTTTGTTGTTAGGGTATGTCAAGCCAAAAGCAACAAATTTCTCAGATTGATTCTCTCTATATACATATATATGCTCTACGGTGTCGTGAATCTTTATATAGACAAAATCCTCTCGATGGAAAGCTTGTGGTTGATTTAGTTCTAAAAATAATCTTCCCGTTTATTGAAATTTCCATCACTTTAGAAAGCGTCCTTGTTTTTTTCTTTCTGAAGCCTCTCCAACTCGCAGAGAGGCTTGCTGTTCTTTCCGGTCTACCCATACTCGCTAGTGTGCCTCGCTTTTTAGATTGAGCTAGAGAGGACAAACCTTTAACAAGGCTACACGTAAAGGTAAGTATTTTTTTTCAACTGCAAGGACTATGCAGAACAAGTGCACCAAAATTCAGGCGCATTATGAGCGCCGCAGGACTGACAGTTCTACAACAACAGCCTAATCAAAAAATGAATACGTCGTACTCGTTTCAGTAAGTGCGTGTACTTACTGAAGTGTTTACGTGTACTTATTTCAGTGAGTGCGCGTACTTAAATGTGTAAGTACGTAGTACTTTCTGGAGACTTCAGCTGTAGTCTGTACAAACTACACGTGTAGTCTGCACAAACTTCAGCTGAAGTTTGTACAGACTTCGCCGAGGTTTTAAGTTTAGGAAACGCAGGCTTTATTTTTTTAGTACTCTGAGTTTTATTTTTGCCACTCCTAGAGACCATTGCATTGTGCGGCACTCACTACGTTATTTTTCGACATTCAGGCCCCGTCATTTACATAAGTAAACTCCCTGCGTGCTCAGTCTCAATGCCTTGCGAAAGCCTCATTCTGCAAAAGCCCCACAAAAGAACAATAAGGAGACCGCCCAGCAGTCTCATCGGTGGCAGAATATACACAACAAAAGAAGAGGCTATATCCAAATTAAATATGGACATAGCCTCTTGGTATATTGACAAGCAAAGTTTATTCGGACTCCTTACTAGAGAGTTTTGCTCCGAGCATCGCGACCAAAACTGCGATAATCATCAAATTCAATCTCTACCTCAGGTTCTACAAGTTTACCCGTAGGATGTTCGGAACGGAAACGAAGATACTTAATAGTCTTGCCCTCTGTATCCACTGCTGTTCGTAGTAGGTTTTAATATCAAGTATATCACTTACCACCTCCCCAGCATAGAGGTCATCTGTAGACTCCTCAATAGGAAACTCATTGAGTTCAGCCATCAACTTGGTATAAGTGTATAGGAAAGGACTATCCGTCTTAAGGTGTATAAGCCCTTCGCCCTCCTTGAGCAAGCGCAAATAACGCTCAACAAAAACGTGTGCCTGTTAGACGCTTAGTAACCTTCTTCATCTGAGGGTCAGCAAATGTAATCCAAATCTCATCAACCTCACGCTCAGCAAAGAAATGCTCTAGCAATTCTATTTCTGTGCGTAGGAAAGCAACATTACTCAAACCCTCTTCATGGCTAATTTTAGCACCCGTCCACATACGAGCTCCCTTAATATCAATACCAATAAAGTTCTTATCAGGGAAACGACGAGCAAGCCCAACAGCATACTCCCCCTTGCCACAGCCAAGTTCTAGGACAATAGGGTTATCATTATGAAAAAAATCACTGCGCCACTTACCCTTTAGAGGAAAAAGGCTCCTGACTTATACGCGCCCATGGATACTGGAATACATGGGCGTACTCCTCCATCTGAGCAAACTTAGCTAACTTATTTTTACCCATCTATTCAATGAGACCAATAGATTCACTATAAGCCATCTCACCCTGTACGATGAAGCGAATTTGGTCTTTATCAAACTGCCCAATCTCATCCTTACGGGCATTTTTCACGACATAATCGAGCAATTCTTCGTCATCAAACTCAGCCTCTTCTTCTGCGCCTTCATCCTCTGCGTCATCGAAGAAGCCACGACTCTCGTAGAAGTCATAGATTAGGTCCACAAAATAGATAATATCATCATCTGTAACCAGTTCTTTAAGTTCTTGAGGAATGTAGTTGCGTATATATTTTTACCGCTTCTTGGTCATCATAACCGAGTAATTCTTCTGCCATTTTATTTATGCTTATTATTCTGCCGTCAAAGATACGCAAATAATAAGACTATTACATAATACGGCACTCGCTGCGTTATTTTTCGACATTCAGGCTCGGTCATTTACACAAGTAAACTCCCTGCGCCTTCAGTCTCAATGCCTTGCGATTACCGCATTCTGCAAAAGCCTCACAAAAGGACAAGTCAAGCTTGTCCTTTTGGAGACTCACCGACGGTCTCAATAAGACTATTGCATACAGCAAAGGGGGCTACCGCTTTTAGCGGTAGCCCCCTTTGAGCATTTATTTATCAATGGTTTGTTTATGCTTGCTCGTTCCGCCAAGCATTAAGCATAGCATTCACTTCGTCTGTAATCATTTTAGCAAACTCAGCGACCTTCACTGTTCCTACATCGCCAGCGCCTTGCTTACGAACAGATACTTCTCCATTCTCAGCTTCCTTCTCACCGACAATAAGCATATAAGGAATACGCTTAAGCTCGTTATCTCTAATCTTACGACCAATCTTCTCGTTACGGTCATCAACCTGAACGCGAATATCCTGAGCATTAAGGTCTGCGGCTACACGGTGAGCGTAATCATTAAACTTCTCACTGATAGGCAGAATAACTACTTGGTCAGGAGTTAGCCACAATGGGAACTTACCAGCGGTGTGCTCAATAAGAACAGCCACAAAACGTTCCATAGAACCGAAAGGAGCTCGGTGTATCATCACTGGGCGATGCTTCTTGTTGTCTTCACCTGTGTACTCAAGGTCAAAAACGCTCTGGAAGGTTGTAGTCTACTTGGATAGTACCTAACTGCCAACGACGACCAAGCGCATCCTTAACCATAAAGTCTAGCTTAGGACCATAGAATGCAGCTTCTCCGTGCTCAACGATAGCAGGTAGACCCTTCTCCTTACAAGCATCAATAATAGCCTGCTCTGCACGTTCCCAATTCTCTTCGCTACCGATATACTTTTTCGCGGTTTACCTTATCACGGAGAGAAATCTGAGCTCGAAGTTCTCAAAGTTAAGAGCCTTAAATATGATGAAGATAATATCCATTACCTTGCAGAACTCTTCCTTGATTTGGTCTGGACGACAGAAAAGGTGCGCATCATCTTGAGTAAAGCCACGCACACGAGTTAGACCATGTAGCTCACCACTCTGCTCATAACGATATACAGTACCAAACTCTGCTAGACGCAATGGGAGGTCACGATATGAGTGAGGAGCTAAGCTCTTATAAACCTCACAGTGATGAGGGCAGTTCATAGGCTTGAGCATAAACTCTTCACCTTCTTGAGGAGTCGTAATTGGGCGGAACGAGTCTGCACCATACTTAGCCCAGTGTCCTGATGTTATATAGAGTTGCTTGCTACCAATGTGAGGAGTCATAACCTGCTGATAGCCGAAACGCTTCTGAATTTGCTTCAAGAACTCTTCTAGACGAAGGCGAAGCTGAGTACCACGAGGCAACCATAGAGGAAGACCGCTACCTACATTCTGAGAGAATGAGAAGAGTTGTAACTCCTTACCGATTTTACGGTGGTCACGACTTCTAGACTCTTCAAGCATTTGCAGATACTCATCGAGCATCTTTTTCTTAGGGAATGTAATCCCGTATATACGTGTAAGCTGCTTACGCTTTTCATCACCACGCCAGTAAGCTCCAGCTACACTAAGAAGCTTAATAGCCTTGATGTATCCCATATTAGGCAAGTGAGGACCACGACAAAGGTCCGTAAAGTTGCCCTGTGTATAGGTTGTTATCGTTCCATCTGCAAGCTCACTAATAAGTTCGAGCTTGTACTCATCATCTTCTCTTCAAAGAAACGCATGACATCTGCCTTGGAGATACTCTTACGAATAATTGGATTTTTTTCTGGGCTGCAAGCTCCATCATCTTGGCTTCGATAGCTGGCAAATCGCTTTATCCTTGATGCTGACGCCATCACCTGGGTCTACATCGTAATAGAAACCATTCTCGATAGCTGGTCCGATACCAAACTTAGTACCTGGATACAAAAGCTGAGAGCTTCTGCCATAAGGTGAGCACTTGAATGCCAAAAAGCATACTTACCCTCGGCATCATCCCACTTGAATAATTTAAGGCTAGCATCCTCCTCAATAGGGACGAGTAAGGTCCCAAATCTGATCGTTAACGCCTGCGGCTACAACGTCTTGCTGGAGGCGGCTACTAATGCTGCCTGCAATGTCGAAAGCTGTTACGCCCTTTTCGTACTGGCGTACGCTTCCCATCTGGAAAAAGTTATATTAATCATTATACTAAAAATTAACGCCACTGCGTACAAGTGCAGTGGCGTTTGCAAAGATACTATGTTATTATCAAATTATCTCAATTAGAGAATAATTGAATAATTAGATTTGACGAAGTAATTCAGCAAAGATGCGCTCCATCTTTTCGCTTGCAGCATTAGCAGCATCGATGACATCTTGTGCATCATTCACAAAGTCATCAGCAAAATGATAACCTTCATTTGTGATTACACTCATACCAAAGACGCGCATACCCGCATGACGAGCAACGATAACTTCAGGTACTGTACTCATACCGATAGCATCACCTCCTACTTTGCTCCAGAACATATATTCGGCTGGCGTCTCATACGATGGACCAGTCAAACCAACATATACACCTTCACGCACAGGGATACCAAGCTCTTGAGCAATTGCCTTAGCCTTAGTCATGAACTCACGGTCATAAGCACGAGTCATATCAGGGAAACGAGGACCGAACATCTCTGCATTAGGACCAATAAGAGGGTTAGGCATATTATTGATATGGTCCTTAATAATCATAAGGTCGCCAATCTTAAAACTAGTATTGATGCCACCAGCAGCGTTGCTCACAAGTAAGTTCTCAATACCAAGAAGCTTTCATCACTCGGATAGGGAATGTTACCTGTTCCATAGCATGACCTTCGTAATAGTGGAAACGTCCCTGCATAGCAAGCACAGGCACACCACCAAGCGTACCTACGATAAGATTACCCTTGTGGCCGATAGCCGTAGAATGTGCAAAATGAGGAATTTGAGCATAAGGAATAACCGTTGGGTTCTGAATAGCATTAGCCAACTCCCCAAGACCACTGCCCAAGATGATAGCTGTCTTAGTATCCTTAGGCAAGCGTGAGCTCAAGAAAAGAAGCTCTTCCATGATAATGTTGTTCCTGCATCATAAATCTATATGTATTAATGTTTTGCTTTTTAATGTATTATTTACCTAGTATTTCTTCTTGCAATGCGCCTACCAAGCTACTAGCACCTATGCGGAAAAGTTCGGGTGTGAGCCACTCTTCGCCAAGAATAGCCTCTACTATGGTGTAGTACTTGATAGCATCTTCTGCTGTACGGATACCTCCGCTCAACTTAATACCACACTTCTTGCCGTGCTTCGCGTTATACTGCTTGAGTACTTGACACATCGTATAAGCTGCCTCTAAGCTAGCTCCAGGATACTCTTTACCTGTCGAAGTCTTAATAAAATCAGCTCCCGAATAAAGAGCCAAGATAGCAGCCTTCTGTATTTCTTCGGGTGTCTTCAAGGCTCCCGTCTCAAGTATTACCTTAAGATGAGCCGAGCGACAAGCATCTTTCTGCTCTGCAATCTCTTCGCTAGCCTCTTCATATTCACCCTCAAGGAACTTACCCTAGATTAAGAACAATATCAACTTCATCAGCACCAGCGGCTACTGCCAAAAGCCGTCTCAGCAATCTTCACCTCAATAAAGCTCTGCAGAGCGGAAAGCACCACTAACACAAGCCACTCTTACCTGAGGGTCAGTCAAGGTTTCACGGACAGTGGATACAAAGTTGGGATATACGCAAATCGCCGCTACATTAGGGAAGCGTTTCGTCTATGCCATCGTAACCATTAACAGCATCTGCAAGGGCTGCCACTTTAGTCTCTGTATCTGCACCCATCAATGTAGTTAGGTCAATACAGCCATGAATACGCTTTTTTTACTTCGAGTGTATTATTCTTTTCAAAGCCTGCATCTAGAATCTTCTTGATTGCTAGTTCAAGCTCTTGACCGCTAAGGGCTGGAGCGAGCTCTCAAAAAGCTTCTGTATACTTATTAGTCATACTTTATATTATTTACTTACAAAGATAGGTATTATTGCAATAGGTTATATTTATAAATACGAAAAAGGAACCTAACATTCGTGTTAAGTTCCCTTATCCAATAGTCTAGTGTCTAGGATTATTGCAACTTAGGATTTTGCTTGTGTCGGAGCGCATCACGCTGCGTCTTCTTCTGCATATTTTGGCGAAATGCTCAGTCAAATCTACACCCGTTTGATTAGCAAGACACACCAGCACCCACAAGACATCAGTCATCTCATCGGCAAGATTTAATTCCTCCCCTACCTTAGTACTTTTGGTCTCCATACTTACGACTCATCACACGAGCTAGCTCCCTACTTCCTCCATCAGAATAGCTGTATTCGTCAATTCCGAGAAGTAGCGAACTCCTATAGATTTAATCCACTTATCAACTTCTTGCTGAGCTCTCTCAGAGTAATATCCTCTTGTGACATAGCCTAATTACTTAATTCCTTTCTTCTTGGCGTACTGAAGACCAGCTTTAACGCTCTTAATAACAGCCTCAGAAGAGAATGTTGCCCCAGTGACAGCATCAGGACTTTTCTTCAAAAGCTCCTTAATAGTCTTACCTTCCCACCAAGGTAGCAATTGCTTATTAACCTTCGCAAAGAAGCGTGGTGTCTCCTTATGGTCATAAGCCTCTACACGCTCTATCGTACCATTGTCAATATAGATACGAAGAGGCACATTACGCTTAGCATAGCCATGATACTCTTCGCTCTGAGTGAGCTTATCTGTCTGAATAATGTAAGCTCCTTTCTTAGACCCAGCCTTAATAACATCATCATTCTGAGCATAGAGAGCTTTTTGACGCTGAAGAACTTAGTCCTAGACCAAGTATCAGGATGTTCAATAAGTTCTTTTTCATATAATTTGTTTGTTTGAGAGTTATCATTTAAGATTATTCTTCCTCTTGAGGCTTAAAGCTCGGAATACCCATATCCCATATTACCGCCACGACACGCAAAGCTACGACAGAGAAAGCAGACAAAAAAACTGTATCACGCCGAGCTTCAGCGGTGTACACCACAGAAGAAGCATATAAATAAATCCCCTAATATACAGGCAGAAGCATAGAAATCTTTTGCGGAAAAATCAAGGGAACTTCATTGATTAAAATATCACGTATCAATCCGCCAAAAGCTACCCGTTATCGTCGCCATAATTATCGCGCACCACCACGCATATTGGGCGTCTAAGGTTTTTGCCATACCTACGACGACGAAGAGACCAAGCCCCACTGCATCAAAGAATGACAGCGAATAATTGGCCTTCACGACCTGCTTGCGGAAGATAATTGTAAAAAGAAGAGCTAACCCCGTTACAACGAGATAAGAGGGTTGTTTAAGCCAAAAAGGTGGCATATTAAGGAGTATATCCCTTAATGTACCACCTCCTACAGCCGTTACCATACCCACTACATAGGCACCGAACCAGTCGAAACCTTTTGATGCAGCATGACGAGTACCACTAATAGCAAATGCAAAAGTGCCGATATAGTCACACCATGTAACAAAGTCATTAAGACCGAGTAGCTCTATATAGTTCATCTTATTTAATAAGATTCGTCTTGACTTGGGAAACTTTTATCCTTGACAGCGGATACATAGGAAGATATGCCTGCGGTAATCTGCTCTCCAAGCATTGCGAACCTACGTACAAACTTTGGACGGAAACTCTCGTCCATGCCTAGCATATCTTGAAGAACAAGCACCTGACCATCAACATCCGCACCTGCGCCTATACCAATCACAGGCACAGCAATCATCTCACTAACCTTCTGAGCTAAGCTGGCAGGCACTTTCTCTAGCACCAAAGCACAAACACCGAGTTCGGCTAGTAACTGAGCGTCTGACAGTAGTTGTTCAGCCTCGGCATCCTCTTTAGCACGTAAGCCGAAGCCACCAAACTGATGTACACTCTGAGGCGTCAGACCCAAGTGCCCAACAACGGGAATACCCGCATTTATAATCAGCTTAATAGCTTCTGAGATGCGTACACCACCCTCTAGTTTAAGCCCGTCCGCACCAGTTTCTTTCATGATGCGCACAGCATTCTGCAAGGCTACATAAGGGTCTCCTTGGTACGAACCAAAAAGGCATATCCACGATGACCATAGCTCGCTCTACGCCTCGCACGACGCTTGAGCCATGATAAATCATTTGGTCAAGTGTAATAGGAAGGGTTGTACTATGACCAGCCATCACATTAGCGGCTGAGTCTCCAACCAAAAATCATATCAATGCCTGGAAGCATCTACGAGCTTAGCCATTGTATAATCATAAGCCGTCAGCATGGCGATAGGCTCATGCTGACGCTTCATAGTTAGGAGGGTTTGAGTTGTTACTTTCTTTCCTCCTGCTGTATGTTTAGACATTAGAAGTTCTTATCTTGATTTATTCCCACTCAATGGTGCTGGGTGGCTTAGAAGAGATATCGTACACGACTCTATTAACGCCACGTACCTTATTGATAATCTCGTTGCTACACTTAGCTAGGAATTCATAAGGAAGATGCGCCCAGTCTGCACTCATCGCATCCATACTTGTTACCGCACGTAGGGCAATAGTGTACTCGTATGTACGCTCATCACCCATAACGCCTACACTCTTCACGGGCAGAAGGATAGCACCAGCTTGCCATACATCGTCGTACAGTCCCCACTCACGCATCAAGCTCATGTAGATATCATCTGCATTCTGAAGGATTTCCACCTTCTCTGGAGTAATATCTCCAAGAATACGAATACCAAGACCCGGACCGGGGAATGGCTGACGCTTAATAAGGTGAGGTTGCATACCTAGCTCAAGACCCTACGACGCACTTCATCCTTAAAGAGCAGACGGAGAGGTTCTACTAGCTTAAGGTTCATACGCTCAGGCAGACCTCCTACATTATGGTGGCTCTTAATAACCTTACCAGTTATATTGATAGACTCGATAACATCAGGATAGATTGTACCCTGACCAAGCCATTTAATATCCTTAAGTTTCTTGGCCTCCTCATCGAAGACATCAATAAAGCCTTTACCGATAATCTTACGCTTCTGCTCAGGGTCTGTTACGCCAGCGAGTTCGCCAAGGAACTTATCACGAGCATTAACACCAATAACATTAAGACCTAGATGCTCATAATCCTTAAGCACATTCTCAAATTCGTTCTTACGCAAGAGTCCATGATCAACGAAGATACATGTAAGGTTTTGACCAATAGCCTTATGAAGCAATACCGCTGTTACAGATGAGTCTACACCACCCGAGAGAGCTAGGATAACTTTATCATCACCAAGCTGAGCCTTAAGCTCTGCTACTGTGCTTTCGATAAACGACGCTGGCGACCAATTGCCCTTAATACCAGTTACATCAACGAAGTTTTCGAGGAAACGCATACCACTCTCACTATGGAAAGCCTCTGGATGGAATTGTACCCCCAAGTCTCTTCGCCTTCGATGCGGAAAGCAGCGTTAGTAACATCTTCTGTACTTGCAATAATCTTGAAGTTCTCAGGAAGCTGTGTAATGGTATCACCATGTGACATCCATACGATGCTACCCTCTGGCACATTCAGAGTCAATGGGTCTGATGCCTTAAGACTTATGTGCGCACGACCATACTCACGAGCATCACAAGGCTCTACCTTACCACCAGCTTGATGAACAAGGCTCTGAGCACCATAGCAAATACCCAAAAAGTGGACGCTGACCTCTGATACGACTCAAATCCGTACGGAAAGCGTCCTTATCATATACTGAATGAGGACTACCTGAAAGAATAATACCTGCAATACCTGTTAGGGTCTTCAGGCATTTTGTTATAAGGAACTATTTCGCAGTAAGTATTCAGCTCTCTCAGGCGACGCCCAATAAGCTGAGTTGTTTGCAGAACCAAAGTCCAAAATGAGAATTTTTTTCTTTCATATTATCTGTATGCTCTCAAAAATTTAGTTAGTACTACTAGACTTAACTCTAGTTTCCATGCAAAGATAACATTTTTTTAGCCCCATCTAAGGCTATCGCACAGCATCACCAGCTGGTGCACATTCCAGCCTTAAGTACAGTCTATTAGGAAGACACCGAATATAAGGAGTTTATCATTCATCTTGAGTATCTTTGTAGGACAATAAAAAAGAAGGCTCTAAACACCCAAGAAGAACGCCAGAAGCTATTCGCCTTAAGGGCGTTCGGGTGAATAATCTAAAGAATATATCACTCGAAATACCACGAGGAAAAATTTGTAGTTGTTACGGGTGTCAGTGGCTCGGGCAAAAGCTCATTAGCCTTTGATACACTCTATGCCGAGGGACAAAGACGATACGTCGAAAGCCTTTCGTCTTATGCTCGTCAATTCCTTGGTCGTATGGCTAAGCCTGAGTGCGATTGGATTTATGGACTTCCGCCCTCTATCGCTATTGAGCAGAGAGTCATCAGTCGTAATCCACGCTCTACAGTAGCCACTTCTACTGAAATCTACGAATACCTTAGACTGCTGTATGCCTGTATAGGTAAAATGATTTCGCCTATCAGTGGTACAGAGGTACGCAAGCATACAAACCGAGATGTTACGGACTTTATCAAGGGACAAACCCTCGGTAGCCGTATTTATTTGCTCGTTCGCCTTCAACTACCTGCAGGGCGTTCTCTTCTTGAGCATCTAGAGATACAGCTCCAGCAAGGTTACTCGCGTCTGTGGTACGAAGGGCAGTTACAAAGCATCGAAGACTACATCTCGGAAGGATTGCCCGAACGCAAAGACTTGTATCTAATGCTAGATAGACTTGCTCTAAGCGAAGATATAGATGTAGAGGCTAGGTTAGGCGAAAGTATCGAACAGGCTTTCTTTGATGGTCGTGGAGCCTGCTCTGTCTTTGTTCAGACGACGGAAGGCGAAAAGCATTCTACAAGAGTTTAGCAATGTTTTTTTGAAGCCGATGGAAGAGTTTTCCAAGAGCCTACGCCTGAGATGTTCAGACTCAACAATCCGATAGGAGCTTGGACCTGAAGGTATCGTAAGCATTGTTCCTATGCATTCCCTGGCTGAAGCTCCAACGTAGAAACCACTTCAGAAGCTGAGCTGCTTCCTCGATCGTGCTATTGCGCATCTCGCGTACTTCTCGGAGGTAGCGCACATACTCCGTCAGACCAGCCTCGTTGAAGAAGGAGAAGCTAAGGTCTGCTCGGAAGGCTCTAAGGTGATTCTTCACCGCAGCAAACTTCTCATAGGGTGGCGTGCGTCCAGTCGTTCTGCCGACCACAGACACGTACGAACTCATCAAAGGCCTTGTAGAACTCTGCCGAAGCATCAAGTTTTTCGGAAGTCTGCTCCTCTTGTACATCGTCAGGGCGATGGCGGGCATTGAAGGCGCTCTTAACATCCACTGGGCTTGGCATGACCTCGGCCACTTCAAAGCGCTTGAAGATCTCTTGTATCTCGGTGTAGTAACCCAAGAGAGCAGCGTTGATCTCTGAGGCTGATTGCTTAAGCTTGTTCGTGCATCCGTTCTTTACTCGTTGCTTATCTGCATCCCATTTTGCCACATCGATACGATAGCCCGTAGTGAACTCTATCCACTGGGAAGCAAAGTTCACTCGCATACGGATAGGGACGTTCTCAACGATCAGGATACCGTCCTTCTTACGGCTCTCCAGAGCAAAGATGATATTGCGCTTGATATTCATAATTCTCGGGTGTATAGTTTACACACCCAAAGATACACCCCAATAAGGATATCGCAAAGGAGATCCTATGATACTCTACTTTAAGACACCCACCCACATATACACTGATAAACAGCACTTTGACACCAAACAAGCATCTATGATAGTTCAAGAGAAAGAACCTCTCTCTCGCAGACAAGGGTGTAAATCAGCAAATTATGCGATTTACACCCTTTGTTACACCCAAAAAGTTTCTCGGTATTTCTTGTATGGTTTTATTGGGGCACAATATCAGGGATTCTATTCTTACGTATCATTCAGAACTACTAGAATAAGACTGTCATCAACTAATACACTATTGCTCTTGATCGTAACAAAACCTCCTACCAACGAGTAGGATTTTCGTGGTCATCCACGAGTTTGAACGCCACGGCTGGCAGGTGAAGGCCGTCTACCTTGGCAACCCGATGCGCCACGACGAGATGTATCTGCTCATCAACCAAGGCTCGCTGGCAAACAACGCCTCATGCCGTTCTTCAACTGCTCCAACAACCCCGACCTCATCCTTGCCATCCAATCGACAGGGAGGCAGCCGAGGTCGCAACAGTTTCCGTAAGGACAAGTCAGGCGAGAAGCTCGCCGAATCCGAGGAAGACCTCCTCGAACACCGCACCGCCGGCTCCGACGCTTTCGACACCCTCTATATCGGTTGCGAGAAATTCCCTGTCCGAGATATCATGAGAGTGCCAGTGAGCGGCATCTTATAACCGCCTGTTACACATTGCCCCACAAACATACGTTCTTGCGCTCCAAAAGAATACTTATTGCGAAGCAAAAACAATGTTTTCTTTTTTTGCTCAAACATTGCATCGTCTGTTCCCATTTCGGCAAGAAAGTTATCCTTCTTGCCGTTTTTTTTATTGGTGCAGTCAAATAATTAAGTCTTGATGATAGAATGTTCCAATAATTTAATAACTTTACAAAAAAACATTAAGCCGAATGAAGAAGATGAACCGCATAAAAAGTGTCCTTGCAGACACTGGTCATACAGGAAAAATGGTTGGCAGACCAATTGGAGAAAAGACCCTGTTACTATTTCAAAAATGGTGACCAATACTTTCACAACCCAGTTTGGAAACCATTCACAGAATAGCAGAAATTCTCAATGTACAACCAGGAGATTTTGCTTACAAAGATATAACTTCAATGACAAGCAACGCTATATTTAAATCATTCTGCAAGCTACATGATGAAATTAAACAGTATGCAGAAAAGTTGAATGTTGACAAGGGTAATGTAGTATCCTTGTCTGTCTTGCTGTATTATATTCATGTTAGTATATCAGAGGAGCAAGGTTTGTTTGCAGCAACAAATCACAGAGAATCATATATAAAAGATATTTATTCAATCTCACAAACAGATAGTAAAGACATAAAGAAAATCATTGATAATATAGGTGGCGAAAAGAGCTTTATTTTTTTGAATACAATCTCCAAGTGGGGTATCTCTAAGTCTAATTATGAGTCGTTGTTTAGAATTATTTTTGAAAAAAATACTTAACAAAGACAGACACCGCCTCATATTACACAGACGATTTGACAACAACTTACATCATTGAGGGTACAGTCGTTGGATTTTTGCACTCTTTGTTTGATAAAGAGTATAGTAAATCATGTGCTATCGTTGAATGATTTGAGTAAATTTATATCTACTTTGGATGACAAGGAGATTACATTGATGAAGAACCATGTAACGACAATTAAACTAATTGATCCCACATGTGGTACAGGCTCTTTTGTTATAAAAAGCAATAAACATTCTATGCAATATCTACAAATTGCTTGGAATGCCATTAGGCGCATCTGACATCCAGCACATTATCAAAAAAACAATGTGTTTGGTGTTGATATTGATGAAGAAACTTTAGAGATATTGAGGTATAGACTCTTTTTCAACTGCCTTATATGAGTTTTCTGTCAAACTTACGAAGAAGGATCTAAAGAACTTCAAGTTGGGCAACACAATTTGCGATGATACATTCCTTTGGGAAAAAAAGAGTTTGGAATAGTTTTAAAAAAATGGAGGATTTGACTGTGTTGTAGGAAACCCTCCTTACAAGGAATACACCGTTGCAAAAACTTAATTATTCGTTACCTGAATATTTCAAGACAGTTCCTGTGGGAAACCTGTATGCTCCTGTTATTGAACGCTCTATTTGCAATTTAGTATCATCAAGTGGTACAATTGGATTTATCGTCCCTATATCTATCGTTTCAACTCTAAGAATGGAGCCCTTACGAAAATTGCTACAAGATAAATTCACTGAGTTGTTCTTTATAAACTTTGCTGATAGACCATGCTCATTGTTTCTTGGTGTTCACCAAAAACTTACAGTCATAATTGGGACAAGAAACCGCTCAAATCAGAGTGTTTTTTTGTATCAAAAATATAAGCATTGGTATAAGGATGAATGGAACGAGTTATACAAGGATATACAGTTTGTTCAACTGGATAAAGATGCATTATCAGTTAAACCCAAGTTTTGCTCTGAACTTTCAAAAAGTATATCTGACAAAGTGATTAACAACAGTCAGATTTCGTTGCTTGAAAATGTTTGTGCAAACGGAGAATATGTAGCATGGTTGAATCAAAGAGCAACTTTTTGGTGTAAGTGTTTTACTCATGCAATGAAATCAAACGAGTATAAAAAACACACATTTTCAAAAAGAGGATGATGCTTGTTTATTTTCAGCTATATTAAACTCTTCCTTGTTTTATTACATTTGGGAGATATATTCTGATTGTTGGCATATTACAAAAAGAACTTGACTTGATACATTTGGATTTTTTTCCTTGGTAGATAGCAAAGCAAAAAGAGAATAGTTAAACTGTATAAGCAATTAGAAGAAGAATTAGAAAATAGTAAAAAAGTATATTGGTTCAGTTCAAACCGACTATGTCTATCAGCATAAACTGCATAAGACAACCATTGATAAAATAGATATTCTCATTGGTCGGTTATTCGATTTGAATGATGATGAGATAAATGAGATTATCAATTACCAATTAGCGTATAGATTAAATACAGAAAGGAAAATGAATGTAGTAGATATATTTTTCTGGGGTTGGTGGCTTATCGGTAGGTTTCGAGAAGGCAGGATTTAATGTAGTTCTTGCTAATGAAATTGATGAACAGATAGCACAGTCCTATAAAAAGAAACCATATACACACGATAATGGTAAACGAGGATATACGTTCTTTTTGTTGACCATTTCGATGACAGTATATCAAAAAGCAACAGAAGGACTTAATTCCAGCTGTAAAGAAAAAAACTTTACCAAGAACTTCATGATGTCAATGTGGTTATTGGTGGTCCTCCATGTCAAGGCTTTTTCTATGGCAGGAAGTCGTATTAGGAAAAACATCAGAGCTCATTGATGACCCTCGTAATTTCCTTTTTCCGCTATTACTTTTAAGATAATACAAAAAAATTGAGCCTCAATATTTTTGTATTTGAAAATGTTGTTGGAATGCTGAGCAGCAAGAATGGTGAGATTCTTGAAACGATAAAGAGCATCTTCGAAGATGACAGTAATTTCAAGAATGGTCGATACTACTTACATATAAAAAGTATTTAAGGCTGAGGAATATGGAGTTCCTCAGAAACGTCGTCGTGTTATTATTTTGGGTACAAAATTTGATTTTGACCTTGATAGGGAATTAAAATTGATGCGGGAGAGTTTGCCAACAGAATTGCAAAAGTGTTTTCAATAGAAGAGAAACAATTAGAGATGCTATCTTTGATTTGAAAGACATTGCTACCGATGGTAGCAGTTCTGTACCTAATCATGTTTCTTCAAAAACATAATGGTATAGCTTTAAAAAGAATGAAACAAATTATAGCTAACGAAAACTGGCAAAGCCTTAATGAAGAGATACACTCTGTTCATAGTGGAGCATATGGACGAATGGACTGGGACAAGCCTTCAATGACAATAACAACACGGTTTGACACCCCTGCTGGAGGACGTTTTACCCATCCCGATTTAGACCGAACACTTACAGCAAGAGAAGCTGCACGAATACAAACTTTCCCTGATGATTTTATATTTTCAGGGTCAAAGACAAGTATCTGTAAACAAATTGGAAATGCTGTTCCACCAAGATTAGCTGAATTCCTTGCTCATTTTATATTATATTTAAATAGTAAGTATAACGTCAATGAGAATAAGTGATCTAAAAAAAGTAGAAATAGAATCTGCTGATAATATGGATTCTGTTTGGTACATAACCAAAACAGAATCAGTCGTTTGCTGATTTGTGCTATATATCGCACATTTTGGAAGATTGGAATAATGATGAGTTTGAAAAACTACGAATCATTTTTTTAATAGCAACAAGACAAAACAAGAATATGGCTCTCTGAGAGAACATACACCGCACAGAGCCACAATTAATTGTGTTCCTGCGGGATTGTTGACAACCAATGACCCATATGATTCAGACAATCTAACTCCATTATATTATTCTATTAAAGAAAGATGTAATGCAAATTTTGCTAACACGCAATCGTACCAAGACCTCATCAATAATCAGTTGCAATCATTTGTATTAAGAGTAAATAATAACAATATGAATCCATTATTGTTCCTTTTGAAAAATACTCCTTCAGGTTGGAGATGCCACAGGAGAATACAAAATCACTATAAACGAATTTAAGTTGTTCGTAGCGACAACTTCTCTTTGGAAAGACTATTTCAAAGTGACAGACTCTATTCTAAGATATAGAGAAGATAGCGTTTATAAGAATGAATGTGATAACGCACGAACTCAGTCGGTTCAAGACGTTCGCATACAAAGGTTTTTTTAGCGAACCATGAGTTTATTGAGACAGAAGGCAAAGAGTTGATTTTTGCAAGATCAATTTGTTATGCGTGCTCGTAAATTGGTTGCAAACTTCGAAATAAATGGCACAACAATGGAACGAAGTGAATTAACATATTATGTGAATGGAAAAGATGCTACTCTTAACAAGGATGTTGTTTCATATCTTTCAGCCATCCGCACGAAACCTTTCCTGCTCCTTGCCGGTATCTCAGGCACTGGCAAGAGTCGCATCGTAAAAAGAAATGGCATACGTCAGCTGCCCCGACAAGGGCGACCTGCGCGAGGACAAAACATCACCCGGCAACTACTGCCTTGTAGAGGTGAAACCTAACTGGAACGACTCCACTGAACTACTCGGTTACGAATCCGTGCTTGACGGCGGCAATTACCATCTGACTAAGTTCGTAAAGTTCCTCATTAAAGCTATGCAACAAGAGAATGTACCATTCTTCGTGTGCCTTGACGAGATGAACCTTGCACCAGTGGAGCAATACTTCGCAGAGTTCTTGAGCATATTGGAAAGTCGCAAGGATGTGGACGGCACCATTAAGAGTGAACCACTTATCCCTGCTGCCATTTTTTTGAGAAGTACAAGCAGAAACTCCATGAAGAGTTGTTCCCATCCAAGGACAGTTCCAATACAAGTACGGGCGCGGGGTACTACACAGCCGAAGACGGTACTACCGTATATCTCCACAGCACTTACGCAAAACTGATGGAGGAAGGTCTGCGCATTCCTCGCAACCTTATCGTGGTAGGTACTGTGAACATGGACGACACCACCTACCAGTTCAGCCGCAAGGTGATTGACCGTGCCATGACCATAGAGATGAACAAGGTGAACCTAAACGATATGTTTGACACAGAGAGCCCGATGCACTCAGTTATCGTGAGGATGTAGTGGATAAGAGTTGGTTCTTCGCTCCATTCGCGCAGAGCAATGTTGCACTGCTGCAAATGAGCGAAGAGCATGAACTGCTTGCCAACAAGATTAAGGAAACCATCGGTCAAACCAATTCCAATGGTACTCAAACACCCAACAGCCTTGAGCTCATCCTCGGCAAGACACCGTTCCGTATCGCTTACCGTGTAGTAAACGAGTTGATTCTCCACTTCTACGCCCTGCGCTGGGGAGAACAAGGATGCCGAGTTTGAAAACCTCTATAACAAGGTCTCGACAACATCCTCATGATGAAGGTGCTTCCTCGAATTGAGGGCAACGAGGACTTGGGTGAAAGAGCCATTGGCACAACTTGATACATGGACTGCTGGAGCATATCCTAAAAACCAACGCCAAGATTAGAGAAATGCGTGAACGCCTTGAATGCGCTCACTTCACCAGTTTTTTTGGCCATAAACAATAGCAGAACATGGATGTGCTGAAATTTGCAGACAAGGCAGGGAATGTGGAGATAACCATCACCACTCGCTCCATCCAGAACTCGCTCCGACGGTTCCAAAAAGCCGTGTGGGCGAGGATGCTGCCATGCACTACTGTGACTACAAGTCATCATGCGAGGGTACATTACAATTGCCCTATGACGGCAATCTGCCACAAGGCTCTGAATGGAAAGGGCAGCCACCAGTAATGTTTGAGACCTGCCAGTATAACATCACCTTGCATTTCAGCAACATTGAGGGCGAACCACGCATCATCCATACAAACAAGGACGTGGCAGAGGCATTCCAATGGTATGCCGCAGGTGACGGCGGTTTCCTCATGGCTGCTCTCGACTTCCTCAACGATCCAGGCATCTTCCGTCTGCAATACGCCTATAAGCCCAAAGGACTTACCGAACGCTTGGCATGGATAGAGTCCCGTGTGGTATCACCGAAACTCGACACGAAGCGTGACCTTATGCACATGATGAGCATGATTAACGCCGAGTATGAAAACCTTGTGTTCAAATACCTCACCAAGACGTTCCAGTCGCTGAGCCTGTCCAGCAGCCAGAGCAATGAAATGATTTGGCTCTCCATCTTTAGGGGCGTGGTTGACGAGTACATCACGGCACTGGAGTTTGTGACCAATCGCCCCAACACCAGAGGCGAGCGCATCACCTATTACGACCGTGTGGATAAAATCAAGCGGTGGTCGCCCAAGATGTTCAACCAATACGAGGGAGCAAAAGGCTACCAAGACGCTTGACCACTACCTGTTCCGTCACGACGAGAAACAGAAGACCATCGACACAAAGGAGAACCGCTTTGTGAAGTACACCGTAAAGCAGATTGGTAAGAAACTTGTTGACGTGCTGGGCGAGTTGCAACGCAACTACCAAGGGCAACTCTTGGGCGAAGAACTAGACTGGCTGAAAGGCAAGGGTGAACGGTTGCAGAACATTCTGCACCACCACATCTGGCGACAGATTGGCGAGTTTAAAGGTTTCCGTCAGGAGAGCAGCGTGCTGCAAAAGCGCACTGGTTATTCGCAGATTTACCGCTTGTGGTATATCCTGCAAAGCGGTCTCGGTTTCTACGAGGGTAGCAACGAGATTGGCGTGCGCCCCATTTGGGAACTGTACGAGTTGTGGTGCTTCCTAAAGATGAAGCAACTGATGATGGACGTGTTAGAGATAGACCTTACCGACCCCGACCAAGCGGCACTTGTGGAGGAGAACCGCAAAACAATGCTCACACCGTTTACCGACAGCACCGTGGAGCACAAGATTACCTACCACAACCGGCTCAACGATGACATTGTGGAACTGTGCTATCAGCACACCTACAACCGCCGTTCGGGCGAGGTGCATACCGCTACCACGGAGCAGCGGCCCGACATTGTGCTCAACATTCAAAAAGGCAGACGGCTTTGTACTGACCTACCTCTACGATGCCAAATACCGTGTACTTGACGACACAAACAAGGATATTGATAACCTTGAAGATGACTATGATATCTCGGACTATCCGCCACCCGATGCGCTTAACCAGATGCACCGCTACCGCGATGCCATCTACTATGGTAGCACCCACTTCAAGCACACCGCCAAAGAGATTATCGGTGCCTACATCCTTTTTCCAGGACGCTATCACAAAGAAAACGGTTCAGAATCACCTTACTACATTAAATCTATAAAGGAGGTGAACATCGGCGCTTTTTCCCCTGTTGCCTAACCGCGAACAGCCAGAGGACGAGGGCAAGATGCTGCGCGACCACCTCGTGCAGATACTACGCACCGAAGAACGTTATGAGCAAATCAAGGACAGCATACCACAAAAGGGGTTGACCTACACCATTGTTCCCGATGAGAGCAACCTTGTGCTTGTGGGCTACTACAGGAGTGGACAACTTGAACCCATCAAGAAGAACAAACTCTACTATGTCCGTGCTGGCATGGATCAAGGCTCGCTCCGCCTTACAGCAGGTTTTGAGCATTGCCACTATGTGTTGCTCCATAACAAACAGAGTCAGGAACTTTACAAGTTGTCTTCCAACGGTCCACGCATCGTGTCGGTACGCAACTGCAAGCCAAAGGCTTTGACGCACAGCGTGAGTTCTACCTTGCCTTCGACTTGGAGAACACCGAGCCTATATATATGTTGATAAACCAGACGGCAGCACGTTCAAAGTGAAACAAAGTAAGACACCATATGCTAAAGACCCATACTTTAAGACTCTCACCGAGTTATTGCAGGAGGTAAAACCTGAATCAAAGTCAGAGGTAAAAGCTATTTGGTGACGTATAACTGTATTCCTTCAAGTTAAATGATTGACTACGAAGAAGAAATAAACTATAAACCCATATTAAAGACATCAAAAAGAGCTTCTAAAAAAGGGGGGACATAGACTGTTGTTCTATTCTTGATGAAGGAACTATATCTGTCGTGTGTACAGACTATGACAATTGGAATGGTGGAACGTATAGCTACACTATCTATGTTAGTTTGCCTGTCTCCCAATATAGTGCTTACACATCTGATAGAATCAATGAGTTTGAATCTGAGATTTCAAAAACTTTCAACGAGATAATCAAAGCAGATAATAATAGTAGCTTCATTACTCAAATTTCTCCATGGTTTTCTCCTAAGGATATTGATTCAACGCTTATTGGAGGTGAGGTTGGCAAGAAAGAACTTCTCTCAAAGATAGAAGAAATCAGCAACCTGCTAATAAAGGTTGCCACAGGTGGACCGAGTTTTAATCTCGTGGATGGCGATTATAAAAACTATATAATTGGTTATCCGACAAACTTAAAACTTTGAACTTAGACAACCCGAATCCATACTTTAGCTTATGGGATTGGTATCACTACTATAGTCCTAATTTACAGCGTTGGCAAGACAGAAGGGTATATATCAATGAACTATATAAACCATTAAAGAAAATAATTTCAGACATTACAATTCATCAACCTAGAAATCCAATCGTTATTGACCTTACTCCATGGGATAGAATACGTAGAACTTATGCTAAAATTTTGGCAGATTCATCACAAGCTAAGATTGTAGATGAATTTCAAACCGTGGGACTTTTATGCCGAGAAATAATAATTTCATTAGGACAGTTGGTTTATAACAAGGATGTTTATGAGGCAGTTGATTCTCAGAATAAACCAATTGGAAAAACCGATGGGTTTAGAATGTTAGAAAGCATATTTCACCTACAAACTTCACGGAACTCATTTTGAAGAATATAGAGCGTATGCCAAAACAACTAATAAACTGGCTAATGCTCTTACACACAAAAGAAATGCAACTAAAAAAGATATGATGCTCTCTGTTTCTGCAACCACAGCATTAGTAAATATAGTAGGTATTCTTGAAGAACAATATATTTAACGGCTATATTGTTTCCTAAATATTTTTACAAGCAAGTCTTGGATCTGTCTTTGTGCGGCACCAAGGCTTGCTTTCTTTTTATCGGTAGTCGCTTTACTCTGGCGGGCACCTTGTCGCCCAGTGGTTGGTTACCACCCATTTTTGATATACTCGAGGGAGGAGGGAGTGAGCCCTGTGGGAGCTTGTAGCAGTAGATGCAATCAATCTCGCACGGTGGAAAAAGCGATTGCGGGTATTCATGCTTGGTTTGGGACATCAACCGTGTAGCTTTTGGCCGTGGTGATGACACGGAACCAACGTTTGTTCTTACGAGGGAGAGAGTATTTGCTGGCAGTAAATGAGAGACTGAATTTTGCGAACAGAGACTTATCTTCCCTTCACAAAGTTAGGTTGTTACCCTTGGTGAAAAAAATTAGACACGATTTCCTCTCAATACTTTTTATAGACCCTACACCTGTTTAGAATCTAATGTACGTGTAAGAAAAATCACTAAAACAATCATAATGATTATTTACAAACGGTATTTTGCCCAATATTATTCACTTTATGAGTATGGTTTAGGTGTTTTGCTAGTCTCTGATTTCCCTATTTTCTCCCTATACTTCCCGCAATATCCCTAGCCTCTTGGAATAACGTCGAAAGCCCTCTACTTTTGCATTGTCAGACCTGACTGAATGCCCTATGCGCAAGGGCGAGTTATTCATTTCAAAAATAATTGGATTATGACGATAAACGAATTATTGGGAAAGCCTGTTTTGGCAAAATGGCTGATGGAGAATTACTTTTTCCTTGCACAACCTGGTAATATATCCACGGCTAGGGAATCAACAAAGGCTTCTTCCTCCAAAGAAGAATAGCGATATGTGTATGGGTTGGCAGGCATTGCTCGCCTCTTTGGTTGTAGTTTACCCACGGCTAATCGCATCAAACAAAGCGGAAAAATCGATAGAGCCATCACACAAATTGGTCAAAAATCATCATTGATGCAGAACTTGCTCTCGAACTCGCAGGGCGCAAAAGTAGGAGGACGCAAATGAACCATCCAACTGCAGCCATACAACCGACGCTTGATCTAGGAAGCGATGTGGCAAAAACCCCTTGATTCGTGTGAGCGACCAACTGACCATTCCTCCTGTGGTGCTCCGTGGCGATGAGCCCATCATTGGTACGCTGGGCAACTTTAGTGTCTCCACGGGCAAGGCGAAAGCCAAGAAGACATTCAATGTCTGTGCCCTTGTGGCAGCTGCGCTCATCAATGGACAAGTGCTAGAATATCGGGAGCTCATTTCCAGAGAGCAAACGAGACATTCTCTATTTCGATACCGAACAAAGTCCTTATCATTGCCAACTGGTGATGCAACGCATCTTGTCCTTGACAGGGCTCCTTTAGACCAAGAGCCCTGAGCATCTCAAGTTTAGTCATCTCAGAGCCATCGCAGACCCCAATCAGAGGAGAACATTGATTCGCTATGCCATCTACAACAGCCCTAACCTAGGTTTAGTGATTATCGATGGAATAAGAGATTTGATGCACGATATCAACAATTCAGCCGAGCCACAAACCTTGTGGGCGATTTGATGCAATGGACCGGTGAAAAGAATATCCACATTCAAACCGTGCTGCATCTCAACAAAGGCGACAACAATGCACGCGGACACATCGGCACCGAACTCAACAACAAAGCCGAAAAGCGTTTTGCTCATAGCCAAAAGACACCAAGGACGCAGACCGAAGTGTGGTATCGCCAGCGGTGATTCGCTCCAAAGCCTTTGCCCCTTTGCCTTTTAAGTTGTCCGAAGATGATGGAATATGCCTTCCTGAGTTAGACACCGAATTTGCCGTTACCAACTCCCCCTCCTTTTCTTACCAAGAACTCAGTGGGGAGGAACATCGTAAAGCGCTGCAAGAAACATTCAAAACCGACACCGAACTAGGCTACGGAGCACTGCTCACTCGTTTGAGTACAGCCTATCAATCCATTTTGTGAACGAACTTATGGTCAAAACCAAACTCAAAGAACTCCTCCGTTTTCTGCTCAACAAACGAATGATTGTCAAAGCTGGGAGAGGGCAGTATTGTTTTCAGCCCGATTTTCATTATTAACTCCAAATGTTTGGTCGGTCAGTCTCAGGCTCTATATATGCCTGACCAACTGACCAAACTCAAATAGAGAATGGTCGGTCGGAATGCGTGCCTATAGAAAACGTCCGACTGACCAAAGGGTTTAACCTCCAAAGAAAAATGATATGAACCTACACAACATCAAACAGCAATCCATCGTGGATTATCTTCAACAACACGGATGTAGTCCTCAACACATCAGAGGTAATGCCTATTGGTATTGTTCTCCGCTAAGAAAAGAACACACAGCCTCCTTCAAAGTCAATACCGAACGCAATCAGTGGTATGACTTTTGCCACTGGCGAACATGGCGACATCATAGACCTTGTCTGCATCCTCCAGCATTGCTCCATAGCAGAAGCTGATGAAATACCTTTCGTCTGCAAGCAATACCTCGCAGTAAATTCTTCCACACCGATAATGATGAGGCAGGAAGAAAAGCATTCGACCAACTGAAACGTTCGTGTCCACGTATCATTGATGGTTCTGTGCGTTATCAAGCTCACAAAGATTTGAATGAGTGGCTTGTTGCTCAACCCAAACTCAAAGAAAAACAGCCTTTGTTATCGTCCACGAAACGTGGAATCAGAAGATAGTCTTTCATTGGGAAGAAGGTGTGTCTTTGTACCACAAATTGCCATTTGTCCCATAAAGACCCTTGCCCTCAGTAGGGTATCAATCACTCCGAAGTCGTGATTAAAGAACAGCGAAACGATGAAAAGAAAGAATACAGACAAGCCAGACGGCAGATGTACCACCGCCCCCGATGGGACAGATGGCACATCAGAATACCCAACCCTCGAAGATCAGAAGAAGTCTCATCGAGCTATACCGAAAGTCAGGAGCGAAGACGAAATCAGACTTCCTCCGAGCTCGACTCCTAGACGAGAGCTTTAAGGTTATCATCGAGGATGAATCTACAGAGGAGTACTATCGTAAACTCTCTAACATCACAGCACAGATTCAGAAGATCGGCATCCCTCTACAACCAAACAGTGAGGGCTATCAACAGCTACCACTCGGTCAAGGCAGCACAGGTAATGCTTCAACGGTTAGAACAGTTCTCACAGCAAATAATCACCCTTGAACAGCAAGCCATCAGCCTAACGCTAGACTACCGGAAGCGATGATTGCTGAGATATCAAGCTCGGCAAATCTAGCTGGATTCCTTGGGTACAATTTCAAAAAGGTTGATGCTGGAGGAGCGAGCGTTCTCCTTGCTGAAGGCTTATATGAGAACCCTGGCGCTGCCTATACCCTGCTTGAAGTCTTATCTGATATGCAGGCGCTCATCCCCTCACAATATCGCACGATATAAAGGTCAAGGTCGAGAGCTTTGCATAGCAGTGCTCACACCTGCTTCAATGATGAGGATACTTACTCAAGCAAGGCATCCCACCTAATACTCGGACTTTGCCGAAGGATTCGGGAACCAAAATAACTAGCCCCCGATGCTATGCTCACAGCATAGCATCGGGGGCTCTGTTGCTTAAGTCTCAACGAAGCTTATACTCCTCTATCTCCACCGCTATCAAGGGCTGTCCAAGCGTCTCGGCCTTGGGCAAGCCTTCCTCCTGAAAGCCTCTCCGCATGAGAGGTAAAGCTACCAGCTCTAAGACGTATACGTTTTACTTGCAAGACGTATACCTTTCGATCGGCAAGACTATACGTCTAGCGATTCCACCGTAGAAGTTACCCTTTCCCAACGAAAAATAGACCTTCTTCCCAAGTAACTTTTGCCCCTTTCCTCCTTAGGAGAGCATTACGCAATCCCACCTCTTTACAGCTCTGACCTTCCACCTTCAAACTTCTCAGCCTAAAAGCCGCCATTTTTTTAGGAAGAAAGAGGGAGAAGTGAATAGGTGGGCTTGCGCAATGATATCAAAAGGCAGAATGCCGGAAACGTTAGGAACAAACATTTCCGGCACCAAGCCTTTTTACGATAAAAACTAGATTAGGACTTTTGCCCTATTGCTGTTTGGTAGCCGGAAACCATCTTCGTGTGTTATTGGCAATCCTTACTAACATCAACATCACCGGTACTTCGACGAGCACGCCCACCACCGTAGCCAATGCAGCCCCGGATTGTAAAACCAAAAAGAGAAATAGCTACAGCAACTGCCAATTCAAAGAAATTACTTGCCCCAATCATTCCGGCAGGTGCGGCAACATCATGGGGTAATTTCCACCATTTCGCCCAACCGTAAGCAACGAAGAATATCAGAACAGTTTGCACCACAAGCGGAACAGCAATCAATAAGATATGCAGGGGATTGTTCAGTATCGTTTCTCCTTGAAATGAAAACAAGATAATAAGCGTTAATAGCAACCCACCTTCCATGTAATTATTAAATTTCTCAATAAATACATTGTTGAAATACTCCACACCTTTGCGGCGGATAACCATTATTCGGGTAATGACCCCAGCCGCAAGTGGTATCACAATAAAAGAGCCCTACGGATAGCAACAGAGTGAGATACGCCGCCAACTCCCAGCAAGAAAGCAACGATAGGGGCAAACGCTACCAATACGATTAAATCGTTCACAGCCACTTGTACCAGTGTATAAGCGGCATCCCCTTTAGTAAGGTAACTCCACACGAACACCATAGCTGCTACAAGGTGCAGCCTCCAATACTGCCGCCCCGGCTAGATATTCTTCGGCTAATCCGGCAGGTATAAAGGCTTTGAAAACCACATAGAAGAACAAATAAGCAATTCCAAACATGGTAAATGGCTTTATCAGCCAATTTGTAACGCCAGTGACTATTATTCCTTTCGGACGCTTGCCGAAAATTCTTAACACTTTGAAAAATCTACTTTTAGCATCATCGGATAAATCATTAACCAAATCAGGATTGCCACGGGTATAGACACGTTGGCATATTCAAATTTGCTTAATGTTTGCGGAATTGCCGGGAGCCATTGTCCCACGGCAATTCCAATAATGATGCACAAGGCAACCCAGATATTCAGGTATTTTTCAAAAATCCAATTCCTTGTTTCTTTTTCCATATGTTATAGTTTTTACTTTGAGGTTTCAGTATGCGTATCGCGCCTCTAATGACGATGAGAAAGACAATGATGCCTATGATCAAATCAGGGCGTTGCTGTTCAATAGTCCAACCAACAGCCCTGCAACGATGACTCCTATATTGACAATGACATCGTTGGCTGAGAAAAATAACACTGGCTTGTATGTGGGCCTCCTTGCTCTTTGTGCGCTGCAACAACCATAGAGAGGCTGTATTGGCGATTAGTGCAATGAACGAGATGACAATCATAACTAAAGTCTGGGGGCGTTTCGAGGGCCCATAAAGCGTTTGATAACTTCGATGAGCCCCAATACAGCCAGTGAAATTTGAAGGTAGCCACTGAGTTTTTGCTACTTTTTGCTGACGGGCTATAGTTGTTCCAACAGCCATCAGACTCATGCCGTAAACCAAAGCATCTGCCAACATATCCAAACTGTCATGCGACCAAGCCCATCGACTGGGAGATGATGCCTGTTGTGACTTCTATGATGAAACATAAAAAGTTGATGACGAGCACCCAACACAACACCCGTCTCTGAACTTTGAGGTGGTTTCAGACTTTCTTCATCGCAGAGAGAAGATGCTGTTAGCTTGGCACCGAGGTTTAATGTTTCAAGCTGTTCCTGAATCGACTTCACTTCCCCGTGATGGATGACAACTAAAGGTTCTTTCCGCCAAGTCGAAATCGAGACGCTCCACTAAGGGGCTATTGCCTAATTTCAGACGGATTAAATTTTTCCTCGCATGGGCAATCCATCTTTGGAACTATTGAACTTAGAGATATATTGGTGCATTATTCTTGTTTTTCCTTGGATATAGTCGATGTAGAACTGATAGAAAGCGGGCCTTTATTTCATCCCGTACCCGATGAAATTCACTGTTTATAAACTCCGGCGTTCCGGTTGCTTCCTGATGGGTCGTCAAATCCTATGCAGCCTGTTCCTTACTTCACCCGTAAACATCGGGCAGCTTTCGTTTGACCCATCATATCAAATATATAGGGGTCTTTCATCAGATAGTTAGCAAGGTCACTTTGGGGATTGGGGAGACGCACGGCAAAGTTATTCACCTTCTTAGCCTCAATCTGACGAGCAAAGAGATTGCTGTCAAGATGATTTTTGAGTACATTTCTACTCCAAACCATTGGCTACCGCTTGAGTAATATACCAATAACACACACCCAAAGGCAACTTACTATTAAGTAGAATTACATGACTCGCCCAGTTAGTGTGAACAATGGCTGACTGCTTTGAAGATTTCTTCGATTTTACTGATATCGCTGTGGTAGAATAGCGACAAAGTTTCTGAGACTTCGCACAATTGCGCAACAGGTTGTTGCGTAAATTGATTGAGTTCGTTGGTTAGTTGCAATACATTATCAACCGAAGGGCTATTACGTAACTCTTCAACCTTACCCATTTCTATGAGTATTTCCATTGGATATGCCTTTGCAAACTGACACATATAGATAAAGGTTACGAGCGGAATATCCCTTCTTGTCTGGATATTGTGAGTGTATAGCCTGGATAGATTGTCAATGACTTTCTTCCCCAACCTTCTTTCTTTTTGAGGTAGAGAATGAAATGCCCCACTTTCCAATAATGAAAGAGCATATCAGCATTAGCCGAAAGCAATCATGCGCACTTGAGTCTGCTCTAAAATCAGAGCCAATAGCACGCACTATGGGAGAAAAATCCTGTTTGTCGGTGTTCCTTATATCGTTGCTCATTGTGAAATCTATTATAACTGATTAAACTTGCTCATAGCACTCGCTTTGATGTCGTCGGCAATGTCAATGTAGAGCTCATAACCTTGTAGTCGCTGTGTCCCGTCCATTTCATCACCACCTGTGGAGGAATACCCAATGCAAAGGGCATTACAGATAAACGTTCTACGCCCAGCGTGCGTGCCAAAGCAAAGGGCATATTTCAGGTCACTCATCAATGCGTTCATTACCTTTTATAGTAGGTTTGTCGCACAGGTTCATTGATTTCAGCAAAGCTCTGCCAATTCTTTGAGATAGTCGTTCATCTTTTGATTAGTAATCACTGGCAAAGCCCTGTCGTTTTCAAACTCCACATCCTTGTATTTCTCAAGAATAGCCCTACTGTGGTCGTTTAATTCGATAATCAAACTATCAGAAGTTTTGACCGTCGTCACTTCGATGTGATCTCCTTTGATGTCAGCTTTCTACGAAGATTAAGACATCAGAATAACCTAATCGCGTAGAGCATTGAAGAGAAAAACATCGCGCACACGTTCAAGAGCCTCTTCGTTGGTGGAATTTTGAATTCTCGGAGCCTGTTCAATTCTTCCCACGTTAGAAAAGATGATTTTCTTTTTGCGTATCCTTGAGTTTGGGCTTAAACGTATCGTAAGCATTATTGCTGTGCATTCCTTGCTTAAAAACTCCATCGCAAGAACCATTTCAGGAAACTCAATTGTTTACCAATAGTGCTATTGCGCATCTCTCTCACTTCTCGAAGATATTGCACATATTCAGTCAATTCCTCCTCATCAGAAGTCAAAACTTAGTTCTGAACGAAAAATTCCTAAGATGATTCTTTACGGCTGCAAATTTTTCAAAAAGTCAGAATACGTCCAATCATTCTGTCTTCCGCACACACGAACTGAAATCATCAAACAACTTCGTAAAAGTTACTAGGCACATTAAACATATCAGTACTCACCAATTCCGTTTTTCATTCTGCCCGTGCCTATTAGTTGAAAAGCCTCCTTCACTCTGCAGGAGCTTGGCATAATCTCTGCAACCTCAAATCGCTTGAAAAATCTCTTACAATTCAGTGTAGTAATATCCTAAGAGAGCAGCATTGATTTCCGATGCAGATTGTTTGAGCTTATTGGTGCATCCGTTTTTCACTTGTTGTTTATCCCCATCTCATTTTGCCACATCAATGCGATAACCAGTAGTAAACTCAATTCGCTGGGAGGCAAAGTTCACTCGCATACGAATCGGCACGTTCTATACAATGGGCTCTCCATGTTTCTTTCTACTTTCGAGCAAAGATGATATTACGCTTGATGTTCATGGTTTGAGGGAGTTATGATTTATGCACTCCAAAAGTTACACCCAAAATTCTGATATACCCAAAGAAAATCCTATAATTTCTCGTTTTTACTTGGAATAAACTCAATGCGCTGAAAAACAATATGTTGACATCTTATGATGTTTTATGACATAACAAGAAAGAGCCTCTCTCCGCTGGAAGTACTCTGGAATAGGAGTCAGACTTCAAAAATTCTGTGAAGTATCGTAACTCATTCAAGTTACGATACTTTTCTTTCATATCAAATTGGCTTTTCAGAGTATGTATAGAGTACCGAAATACGCTCGAGAGCAGCTTTCGGAATGCGGTCCAAGCGTATGAGCTGGTCATATTCACCGAATTTAGGGGTAATCTAACCAAAGCATTTCCAGCTCCCTCGGCTGAGATGGAGGATGTTCTGTTGTAATCATCTCAAGGTTCCATCATAAGCTTTCCCTGATATATAACAGACGAGCATCCACCTTCGTGGGTATACGAGAAATCGATACGGCGCATCCTTTTTATCTGTCCCTGGGTAGCATTCAAATAAGAAAAATTGCTGTCAGAAAATAGCTTGCCATTCTGGTTGCGTTGCTCTCGATACTGAAAAGTCAAATAGTCATCGTAGTTATCCCTCAAGAAATCCAAACCGAAGTATCCCACATTGGACTCAATGGCGCAGTAGGGGCTGTCATCATCATTGAGAATCGTTGCAAAAGTAAACATTTTGTTGCTCATGCGGCTATCAGCAGAGGCCAGTTCCAACAGCCCCTCCTTATTCTTACGACGAGAATAGCGAGTCTTGTTGTAACCATCTAATTGGCATAAGGTGGTTTCTTCTGTACCAATGATAGTTACCAATCCCAGGTTCTATTGAATATTGTCTTCATAACTTAATTATATAGTTTTGGCCTTTTATGTCTCTAATCTTTTATATAGTGCTTTCTTCGTAGTCTAATACCTTTGGCGATATTTTCGACTCCCTGCTCGGGTACCTCAAGAATCATTCGGCCTTTAAGAACTTTTCCATTATTCACTTTAAAGATACCTTTGTTCGATCCAGTTTTATTTGAAGGCACATCAGCAATAATTGCCCCCGGTGCGTATTTATCCTTTAGCTGTATTTTCCACTAGGAAGTGCAACACTCGTTTTACAAATTTAGATAGAAAACCTCATGTGAGTCCTGTCCTAACTTTTTCCTCGGATGCACACTCCTCCCTTAAAGTGCACAACAATAAAAACATCAGCAAAATCCGCTGTTTGATAGAAAGTACTTTTCAGCAGGAGACTTTTGACACAAACAAGGGGGCTGAGCAAAAAGTAATTTTGCCCAGCCCTTTTTCTTAGGAATATCAGAATAAGATACTGTCTAGATACTCTACTTAGGGCATCT